>JGI24721J26819_10000157_pt1 | contig 67040 bp, 58 predicted proteins | sample YelNatPaOPGAMG01_FD_26819 | JGI IMG/M metagenome (IMG submission 26819) | reverse complement strand
AAGCCTGGCAGTCTGAAAGCTCCTGGCGCTGCTTGATTTTTTCAAGAGCCTGCTCCTGAATTTGGCGGACCCTCTCTCGAGTAATACCGAGCGCACGCCCAGTCTCTTCGAGCGTCTTTGGGCCTTCTCCATTAAGGCCATACCGCAATTGGAGCACAATCTGCTCGCGCTCCGAGAGAGAGCACATGACGTACCGCAAGAGCTCTCGGATTGTCGCAGCGAATGCCTGATTGAAAGGATCGGGTGTTTTTTCGTCCTTTACACCGTCGCCAATGCTGCCATTTCGTTCTTCGTCGACGCCTGCATCGAGGCTGGAAGTCCCTTGCGCGAACTGCATGGCGCTCTCAACTTTATTCTGGGGAATTCCCATTTTTTCTGCGAGCTCAAACATATTAGGATCGCGGCCCAGTTCCTGGACAAGCTGCTTCGCCGAAGCATAACAGCGCCGAATCGTATTGAGCATATGAATGGGAAGACGGATGACTCTGCTCTGATCGACAAGGCATTTTATAATCGCTTGCCTNATCCACCAGCTCGCATAGGTGGAAAAGCGATAACCTCGCCTGTAATCGAAGCGGTTTACTGCCTCGATGAGCCCGATATTCCCTTCGTCGATGAGATCCAGAAGATTTACGCCGCGCATCTGATATCCCTTGGCAATGGATACCACAAGGCGAAGATTCGAAGTAATCAGCAGTTCTCTTGCGGTTCGAATATCTGCCGCTATTCGATTTCGTTCTTTTATCAGCTCCGCATTATCAGGTTTTTCAGCAATTGCAAGGTCTATCTGGACAAGCTGAGCACTAAGATCGGCAAGGCGAGCGCCAATTTCCTTTTCTTGAACTGCATCCAGGAGAGGATATTTTGAAATTTGTCGCAGATAGAGGCTGAGAGGATCAAGATCAGCCATCGCATCTTCATTTTTGCGCGTGGGCCGCTCAGAACTGCCCCTTGGATTGCAGTTCTCCAAGTCGCTCATACTTTTCCCTTTGACTATCGTTTGATATCTTCTTTTATATTATATAAAATACACTCTTCAATACGCGGGGACAAGAGCAACATCGAGAGGGGGTATTCTTAGTCGCGGGGTGCAAGAGAAGGATCTATGGGCTGTCCATTGCGGAATACGAAGAAATACGCAATCGCGGTACCATCTTTTGCATCGATTCCCACTCTGCCTATGGTCTTTCCGGGCTCGACGTTTTCTCCAGTCTTTACGAGAATCGATTCATTCCCTCCATATACATACACAAAGCCAGATTTGGACTGGATGAAGACGACGTCTCCAAAACCTCGAGACGGACCTGCTGATACAACGGTACCCGATGCAACAGCCTTGACGGGTGCTCCTCGGGTTGTCTGAAACATGATGCCTTCGAGCTTGCCGCTCATGTACTGGCCTTTGCCTTCCACGGGCCAAATAGAGAGCGCATCCGGGGTACGAGAAGCCGCCGAAGCATTTTTCGAATTTGAATTTGAAGAGGAAGAAATGGCCGTATCGGAAGACGAAGCGGCTATAGGTGCAGAGGAAGACGCTGCCGGCATAGAAGCGGCTGGCGTGGTTGTAACGGGCTTTGGACTGGGTGGAGGCACCGCAGTGGCAGGCGAAGCTGTTTGAGGCAGAGATTGAGCGGATGGTGTTTGAACGGGAGGTGTTTGAGTGGATGGTGTTTGGGTGGGCGATGATGAAGAAGGCAGTGGCTGAGAAGACGGTAGCTGAGAAGGCGCTGCTTGAGCAGACACTGCCTGTGAGGAACTGGATCCTGCAGCACCTTTATCCGGAATGACAAGCACATCGCCGACCTTGAGCACATATGAATCGGAAAGACCATTTGCCGTCTTCAATTCCTGTATGGAAACATCGTATTTCTTGGCAATTCCAAAAAATGTCTCGCCTTTTGCAACAACATGCACGAGGGGAATAAGCAAGACCGTCCCCGGCCGAATTTTGGACGGATCGGTNATACCATTCGTGCTGGCAAGTATTTCATAGGGTACCGAATAGCTTTTTGCAATCGAATAGAGTGTCTCGCCCGATTGGATCACATGGTATTCCTGCTCTGCCCCGCACAAGCCAAGCGGCATGAGAAAAAGAGAAAGTAAAGAAATTACTATTACAAGGGCGCGTCTAGCCATATGCCTTCCTGTTCATTTATCGGCACTTCTTGAATATTCATCAAGAAGGAAATTGCCGGCCTTTTCAATACTGTAGCAATTCAGTACAATAGCAATGATACCTTTTGACAGGAGAAACACAAATGCTTGAACGATCGCCTCTTCATACCGCACGATATGCATACACNCCAAAAGTGCCCGAAATTTTTCTTGAGCCGCTGTCCCACATCAAAGCACTGCCAACCGAGGTCATCGAACCTGACAAGGACAAAGAGCTTCTGAAAAGCATATTCCCCAACAGTTTCGGAAAGCCCGCAGTCAAATTCGTAAAAGGAGAAGGCGTACCTTCGGAAAAAGCCTTTACTGTCGGTGTAATCCTTTCGGGGGGACCNGCAGCAGGCGGGCATAATGTCATCGCCGGGCTGTTCGATGGCATCAAAAAAGCAAACCCCACATCGAAACTTATCGGTTTCAAAGGCGGTCCATCCGGCCTGATCGATGGAAAATATCTGGAAATCGATGCAGATCTGCTCGAGCAATATCGCAATACGGGCGGTTTCGACATCATCGGCTCTGGAAGGACCAAGATCGAGACACCGCAGCAGCTCGAAAAATCTTTCGAGAATGCAACAAAGCTCGGCCTTGATGCGCTCGTGGTCATCGGCGGCGACGATTCCAATACCAATGCCGCGCTTCTTTCCGAATATTTTATTCAGAAAGGAGCCCCTATCACTGTCGTTGGCGTACCAAAGACAATCGACGGCGACCTGAAGAATGAATGGATCGAAATTTCCTTCGGGTTCGACACTGCGACGAAAGTATATTCTGAATTAATCGGCAACATTTGCCGTGATGCTTCCTCAGGGCGCAAATATTGGCATTTCATAAAGCTGATGGGCCGCTCGGCGTCACACATCGCACTGGAATGCGCCTTCCAGACAAGGCCGAATATTGCCCTCATATCAGAAGAGGTTGAAGCCAAGCAAATGAGCCTTGCGCAGATTGTCGCGACGATCGCAGATGCAATCGCTGCCCGGGCCGCAAAAGGTGAGAATTTCGGTGTCATTATTGTGCCGGAAGGACTTATCGAATTCATTCCAGAAATCAAGGCGCTCATAGCTCAGATCAATGAAATCATCGCAGCAGCCGGAATCGAATATGAGTCGCTTCCCCGGGGCGAAGCGCAGCGCTCCTTTATTCTTTCGAAGCTTTCCGCTGATACCGCAGGGCTCTTTTCGCAGCTTCCCGAATCGATCCAGACCCAGCTGTGCTGGGATCGCGATCCCCACGGTAATGTGCAGGTTTCGAGAATCGAGACCGAAAAGCTCCTCGTCGAAATGGTTTCGCGTCGTCTGAAAGAGATGGCTGCCGAAGGGACCTATACCGGCGCATTCGATTACCAAACTCACTTTTTCGGATACGAAGGCCGTTGTGCCTTCCCCTCGAATTTCGATGCGGACTATTGCTATTCGCTCGGCTATTCGGCATGTCTGCTCATTCTGAATGGGCTTACTGGGTATATCGCCGCAATCAGAAATCTTGCTGCCCCGCCCAAAGAATGGATACCTGGCGGCATCCCGATTGTTTCCATGATGAATATCGAACGCAGGCACGGGAAAGAAAAACCGGTCATCAAGAAAGCCCTTGTCGACCTCGAAGGGAAACCGTTCAAAGCCTTTGCGCAAGTGCGCGACAAATGGGCGCTGTCTTCCGATTATCGGATTCCGGGCAGCATCCAATATTTCGGACCGCCATCGATTACCGATGTTCCTGCAATTATTTTGCAACTGGAGCAGAATTCGTGAAACGAAAACGTTTTGTTGTTCTGATGTTCATTGTGGGCTTTTATATGGCCCTGTCGAATATCGGCGCGCAGACTCTTCTAACTGCAGACCAATTTTTCTCGAAGCTTGCTGATCGGTACGCCTCTGTCACTGACTATCAAGCGGACGTCCAGATCACTGCCGGCCGACAGCCGATGATTGGAAAACTCATTTTCAAGTCGCCGACACTGCTGCGCATCGATTTCTCCCAGCCCGCAGATCAGGTTATCGTGTTCGACGGCAAGACACTGCTTGTATATCTGCCGCAGTACCGCGCAGTGCTACGTCAGGATGCGAGCGATCAAGGCATTTCTTTGGGTGCAGCAACGATTGCATCGAAGGAAGGCCTTTCTCTGCTCAGGCGGAACTATACAATCGGGTGGGAGCGCAGCCCGAACGAGGAACCCCTCGATCCCGGTTCCACAGAGCAGGTCTATCGGCTCATGCTATCGAGGAAGAGCGTTTCTGAAGGGTACAAGAATATTCGGCTTTCGGTGAGCGGCGATACAATGCTTATCCGAAGGCTCGAGGGCTGGACTGTCTCGAATGATAAAATCACCTTCGATTTCCAGAACGTCCTGCTCAACCAGGGCATCCACGATGACAGGTTTGCTTACGACGCGCCGGCAAGCGCGAATGTCTATAACAATTTCCTATTCCAGTAAGAGAGGCTGCAGGAGCGGGGGTGGCGATGGGAAAGGTTGGAAGCATTTTTCGGGACACTCGTCTGAGCAAAGGCCTCACGCTCGATCAGGTCGCTGATGAAATAAATATCAGCAAACGCTTTCTCCAGGGCATTGAAAACGACAATTTCGACGGATTCCCCGGTGAAGTATATATTATCGGATTTATCAGGAATTATGCTGAATTTTTAGGGCTGAATCCAGCAGAAGCCGTAGCCCGCTACAAGGCGGCAGAACCTGAGCTGGAACCTCTCAGCCAAAACGAAAATCCTATACAGCTTTCGTCCGAAATGCCCGATGTCATCGAGCCCATTGCAAAAAGCCCCGATATGCAAGCATCAATCGAAACTAAACAGGAACGCAAAGAACCTGAAGCGCCGCTTCTCTTCGCCGAAGAACCAGAAATCGCGAACGCCGCAGCTTCTCCGCTTCCGCCCGAGCCTGCAAAAAGCGGCAAAAAGCCCCGGACATCGAAAAAACAGGCCGCTGCGAAGCCTTCTTCCGAGCCTGAAAAAGCGACCCCAGCGGCTGGCCCGGCTCCCGCTCAAGAATCCGAAGCGCCCTTAGCAAAGGCTCATCCTTCTTTGGCAGATTCACAGAAAGATACAATTACCCTTCCACGTCGGCCTTTCCCCTTCGCGCGGAAAAACCAGAACGTTCACGCAGCGCCCACCCNGCTGGGACATTTTTTGNTGTATGCGCTTGCGATANTCATTATTGTTGTCGGCGTTGTCAGCATNCTCCCGCGTATCAAGCTCTCATCTCGCGCAAGCCGGGCACCTGCTGAATATCGCGCTGAAGGGCTGCCTTTCGAACAGCGCCTCTACCCGCAGGATCGCGTCTATCTGCCTCTCGGGAATGATTTCATTTCGGTCACGCTCAAGTCAGTGAAAGACAAGGTTGTACTGGATACGCCATATGGCGAATTCACCCTTGGTCTGAACGAGGAGACGGTCCTCAACCCCAGTGCCGACAAGGATCGCCTTACTGCCTCTATTATCGATTATGCGCCGAATGCGCCGCAGAACGGTGCTCTCGCGCATTTCGATGTAAAAGAAGCCTTGTCACAGCAGGCAAATTCAAGCGATATTACCGTTCCAGCTGGCACTGCTCCTGCGGCTGCACCTAACACTGAGCCAGCACCAATCGTTCTCTTCAAGAGCGCCAGCGGCCCGCATCCTTTCTATGTAAATGTCAGCTTTGCATCGCCTGTCATGTTTCGATATGAAGCTGACAGAAAAGAATGGGTGGAAAAATATTACAGCAAGGGAGAATCTATCACTGTCAACGCTTCAAACAGCATTACATTCTGGACAGCCAATGCCCAGGCAGTCAAAGTGAGNGTGTTTCAATCTGCAGGGAAATCGACAGAATTGATAATGGGCGGCCCTGGAGAAATTNCTGTCCAGCGTCTTTCATGGTCGAATTCGCAAGGCGGATGGGCGCTCGTCGCCGTGCCCGTCGATTGAGGCGCATGGCCAGTCCGGAGCATGGGTATTCGCTAGGGTGCTCTCATCCATGACTGCATGAGCATGCAGAAAAATATAGAGAGGATACGATATGCCGGCATTTTTTATTGATCAGCATGGGTGTGCCAAGAATCAAGTCGACGGGGAAGAGATAGCTTCAAGGCTTGTCGATGCAGGTTTTGTCGCGGTCGACTCTCCCGAAAATGCCGAGGTCATTATCGTTAATACGTGCGGATTCATAGAGGATGCAAAAAAAGAATCCATACAGGCGATTATCGAGGCCAAGCGCCAGTGGCCAGAGAAAAAAGTCGTTGTGGCAGGCTGTCTGTCCCAGCGATATCCGGATGCCCTATTTCAGGATCTCGTCGATGCCGATGGTATTGTGGGCAACGCAGACCTTTCGCTCATACCCGGCTCGATTCAGAAAGTGGTCGAAGGGGAACGCGTCCTCGTCTGTCCTCCTCAGCANGCTACCCTGCCTTCCACATTCTATCCTCGAAAGGCGCTGTTCGATTTTCCGGGCACCGCCCATATCAAAATCACTGAGGGGTGCTCCAATCACTGCACATATTGTGCAATTCCACTTATCCGGGGAGAGCTTCGCTCNCGCACCATAGAGGATATCGTCCATGAAGCTCGAATGCTCCTCGAACGAGGCATTTTCGAACTTGTGCTCATCGGCCAGGATCTCGGCAATTTTGGGCGAGATCTGCAGGGCAGGTGTCTGCTTCCCGATCTGCTCGAAGCGNTAGCCCGCCTTGAAGGTAATTTTCGTGTCCGCATTCTCTATATCCATCCCGACCATTTTCCAGATGCAATACTTCCCATTATCCGCGATGAGCAGCGCTTCGCCCCCTATTTCGATTTGCCTTTTCAGCATGCTTCNGAAGCGGTCTTGCGACGCATGAACCGGAAAGGCTCGGCAACTGCCTATCTGGAACTGCTCGATTCGATCCGAAGTTCTCTTGCCGATGCGATGATACGTTCGACCTTCCTCGTAGGCTTTCCAGGAGAGACAGAGGATGATTTCGCGGAGCTTCTGCAATTCCAGAAAAAGGCTCAGCTCGACTGGCTCGGCGCGTTCGAATATTCGAGAGAAGAAAACACGCCTGCCTATACGATGAAGCATCGTGTGCCAAAATCTATTGCTAAACAACGAAAAGCACGCATCGAAGAAGCGCAGACTGCAATTACCGGAGCAAAGCTGCAGCGATTCATCGGTTCTCACGATACTTTTGTTGTCGAAGAAGCCTTTGACCATGATGACCTGTGCATTGCCCGCGGATGGATGCAGGCTCCCGATGTAGATGGTGTTACATTGATCCATTCCAGGCAGAGGCCCGGTTCGGTCGTACATGCCCGTATCGTTTCCGTAAATGGTGTCGATTTTAACGCAATTCTGGATTATACTGCCGAACCATGATGGCTGAAAAAATTCCAGATTATCTGCAGGGACTCAATCCTGAACAGCTCGAAGCAGTGCGCTTTGACGGAACGCGCTTGCTGATACTCGCGGGTGCAGGTACAGGCAAGACAAGGGTTATCACGACGAAAATCGCCTACCTTGTGCGAGAAAAAGGCATTCCGCCCGAATCCATCCTTGCAGTTACCTTTACGAACAAAGCAGCCAATGAAATGAGGGAACGCGCCATGGCCATCGAGCCTGCATGCGAGAGGGCAATCATCCGGACTTTCCATTCTTTTGGCGCATGGTTTATGCGGCGAAATGCCAAAGCGTTCGGGTTGAGAAGCGAATTCACCATTTACGATGCTGATGACAGCGCGGAGCTGGTCCACTCGGTGTTTCCGGCTTTTTCGAGGCGAGATTGCAGCGATTATGCCTTTCTCATTGCGAAGGCAAAAGATTATTGCCTCGCCCCCGACTCTCCGACTCTCGGTTTTATAAGCCAACACCCTGAATTCCGGCGCATCTATGCTGCCTACGAAGAACGGCTCCGTGCGACTGGCAATGTGGACTTTGGCGACCTTATTCTTCTGCCTGCTCTCCTTCTCGAAAACGATGAGGTCATCCGCAATCGTACCCGTCAGCGTTTCAGAGCCATCCTTGTCGATGAATACCAGGATTCCAATGTCGCTCAATTCCGCCTGTTGCAGCAGCTCGCCAGTCCAGAAAGCATGCTTTGTGTCGTTGGCGATGACGACCAGTCTATCTATCGTTTCCGCGGCGCTGAAGTACGCAATATTCTCAATTTTCAAACGATTTTCCCCGAAACAAAGATCATCAAGCTTGTGCGGAATTATCGTTCGCATCAGCGGATCCTCGATTTGGCGCACAGTATTGTGGTTCGCAACATGAGCAGACTCGGGAAAAAGCTGCTTGCGACTCGCCNAGGCGGAACAAAGCCTACGCTCGCGATTCTCGACGATCAGGATCAAGAAATCGAATTCTGTGCCTCAATCATACGGCAGCATGTGCAGAATGGCGGCCATTGGAAAGATGTCGCCATCCTGTATCGGACGAATGCGCAATCCCTTGGATTCGAACGGCTTTTCCCCCAATTCGACATACCTTANCGCATTGTAGGCGCATTGCGATTCTACGAACGCGAAGAGATCAAGGACATGCTGGCTTTTCTGGCATTGCTTGCCAACCCCAGAGACGAGATTGCATTCAAGCGTATCGTGAACAAGCCATCACGGGGAATCGGAGCTTCCGCTATCAGCGCAATCGTTGAATATGCCATGCAGAAGCAAGTCGATCTTCTGGAAGCATCGCGGGATATGCAGGCAAACGCACATGGAAAAGGGAAAGCCGGGCTTACGTATTTTACGGAGCTCATGGATAGTGCGCGGTTATTGCTCTTGTCTGGGTTGAAGGATGAGAACAATCCCAAAGATCTCGGCGCGCTTATCAGCGACCTTGCGCAGAGAAGCGGGCTCATCGAGCTCTATCGCAGCAAAGATAGGATTGCAGGCACCCAAAAAGAAGAAAACATAGAAGAGTTAGTCAATGCAGCATCCGAATTCCCGCTTTCGGAGGAAGGATTGCTTGAATTCCTTGACACCATCATGCTCGATCAGTCCCAGCAAAACGGCGACAGCAATACGGATGCCGTAACCTTGATTACTATGCACAACACAAAAGGCCTCGAATTCCCGATTGTCATCGTGACCGGCCTTGAGCAGGGCCTTTTCCCCCGGAATGACGAAGAAGGTGATGACCTCGAAGAGCAGCGCCGACTTTTCTATGTGGCGGTGACGAGAGCGAAAGAGCAGCTCTACTTATCGGCGTGCCGATGGCGCAGATTGCATGGACGCTTGTTCGAAACCGNACCGAGCCGATTCCTGACCGAAATCGATCCCGAGTTGTACGAGCTCTGGGGAGCTTCCAGGCGCCTTGCGGTGGAGCAGCATCAGCCTGATTTGCTGTCGGCCGGTCAGGAAACGGGTAGACGCGGCTATGGCCAAGGCATGTACGTTCAAAGCGCTGCAAACGAGTATCGGAACCAGGAAAAAGAGCCTAAGCCACAAAAGTCTGAATGGGAGCCTGGCATGTTGGTATACCATGATGAGTACGGCAGCGGGACTATTATCAAAGTTACACCATCGCAGAGCGCGGGCGTTCTGGTCATTGTCCGCTTCGATTCCGGGAAGGTTGCGCAATTCTTTCCAAAATATACNAAAAAACTCGAAAAGGTCGAGCACTGATGAAAGCGCATACATTAAACGAGCATACGACAGAAAAAGAAAACAGCCCTGTATGCCTGCCTGAACTGCTCCTTTCGCGCCTGCCTCCGATTCGGCGCATGCGTGGCTGGAGACTCTATGCAGTAAATGGCAAAAAGCTCCTGAGCCTCTGGTCTGACTATGGCAGGAATATATTTGGCTACAAGCCGCGCGGGCTTGCAACAATTGCAAAAAGTGCAATCGACCGCGGCCTTGTTGCACCATCGCCAGGCGAATGGAATGGCCGCATCGCAAGAATAATCCGAAAAAATATGCCTCAGANGCCTTTTGTCACACTATTCAATTCGCCTGAAGAAGCTACAAGGATCGCAACAGGCGGAACAGCGAAACCTGCGCCGGGCACCTGCGTCTTTGCCTTCGATGCATATCTGAAGAAGTCCGACATGACCTCAGAGCCCGACTCGGTGAGCATCATTCTTCCAGTTCCTGCGGCCTTTTCCATTGGCATTCTTGCACGCAAATCGCCCAGCACAGAAAGAGAAAAAGAAAGCGGGCTTATCGATGGTCTGCGCGGGATGACGGCCATCCATGCGCTTTCTCTCATGTTCGGGCAGGATACAATAGATTTAAGCGAGCAATGGAAGCGTATAGACCGATTCTCNGGCTCCCTGTTCGAACGATCGGGGCCATGGCTCTACCCGAGATATCCACGCGCAATGCATGAGACAATTTTCATGCGATGCATGGAACGCGGTATTCTGATTTCTCCCGACTATGATTTCCCTTCGTCGGTCCCTGGTGATTTCGATATCGGGGAAATGAAGCCTATGCTCGAAATCGCTGAAATGGTGCTGTCAGGCGAATAGCCCGACCATAGCGGGGGAACGACCGATTCCCCGCTTCGCCCAAAAGGGCATTCTACTGCGCACCACACCATCAAACTGGGGCATTTGTATCGAAAATTGTCCGGTCGGCCGCATAATCCGATTCTTTGATCGAAGCGCGCACCTGTTCGACTTCTTTTTGCACAAACTCGACATCCTTGAAAAACCACTTTCCATCAGCGCGTATCTCTGCAGAGCTCCAGGCCGCGAGATGCTGGACTTCTTCTTCCACAGATTTCGGGTTTGTGGGCCGCACTTCTTCAGTCGGCAAAACAACCGCGCGATGGTCAAAACCTTGAGGGTTTGAAAGGACGCTCGAATACAGCAATTTTCTCATATTTTCGCGCCTGAGCATTTCGTTTTCGCGCTTCAGTCGCCATGAGCGAATGAGGGGAATTGCAAAGAAGAGCACCGAAAAGGCCAAGGGCGCTGCACCCAGCAACCATCCTATTACGACAGCAGGCTTCGCTGCTCCAAGCTGTGATGCAAGATAGACCGTATAGGAATAGAGAAACGTCATTCCCCCCCGCAGACTCAAGCCCTGGGAAGTCCGCACAATCACGTCGGCGCCAATATTCACCGCATTCCATGCGTAATACGAACCGAACAGCAAATTGACTATGTTGACCCAACGGAAGGTGCGGTCCATTTTCTTGTCGTTGGAAGAAAAGCTTTTGAGCTTCTTGAGAGGAAATGCGGAAGCTGCTGCAGCGGATACTTTGCCAGCTTTTGCGAGCAGCGATGGGAAAAAGAAATAGAGCGCGCCGCTTTCCGTCACTTCCGGGCTGCCCTCGAACTCGACGAGAAACTGCGTAATCCGCTCTTCGGCTTCTTGTGGTTTCAACCCCGATATCGCCATGAATTCTGGAAGCGTAATGATGCCTTTATGGGTCTGCACAAAAGCGACAAAGGCCTTCTTCAAGACAGTATCCCAGTCGGCATTCGGGTCTCCATCGCCGAAAACATGCGAAAAGACAGCCTTGTGAAGCGGATGACGTTCGCGTCTGGCGAAAGAATCCCTGTAACGGGCTTCGGAACTCTTGAAAAGCTCGCTGTAGAACCAGAGCCGGATCATNGAATCAAAAAGGCTCGTGGTAAGCCAGAGCCCTCCGAGCCCNCCCCCGCCTCTTCTGTCACTGCGGTCGCGCGACCCGCCCCCCTGCTGCACTGCTATGGAGCCAAACAACGCTACAAGCGCAAGTGCTATAAACAAAAAGAAATACCCAAAAAGGGTCACAAGAATCCATATCTTGAACAGGGCCTTGCCTGCTTCGGCCGCACCCCGTCCAAGCGCTCTCCCCAGTTTTCGTAAGAAGGGCCCGAAACCTCGATATCTGCTCTTCAGGCCATTGGGGAAGGAATAGAGAATATCCCCTTTGTCCGAGACCTTCAGCCTGCCGCGATACTCATCTGCAATTGACGGCATTTCCGCGTTAATCTGAGCGAGCGGCAGTCCTGTGGCACGTGCAAGATCCGCTGCGGCCCACTCTTTCGTGCCGCTCTGGAATGTCCGGAGCAGACGTTCCCGCACTTCATTTCTATTGTAATCAAGAGTTTTTCGCTCAGACATACACTACTTCCTTGTCGATTGATGCAGGCAAACGGAACCGAACCGTCATCGTGCTTTTCTCAGAGAAATGGCATGCTCGTAAAGCCTGAGATATTCATCTGCCGATCGAGCCCAAGAAAAATCCTGCTGCATNGCTCGTGCNCGCATATTCTGGATGTGCTGGAACCTGTTGTACCACGCCCACATAGCCCATCCGACCGTATCATAAACGGCTTGAGGTGTCAGGTCATCGAACATGAAACCCGTGCCTTCGCCCAATTCCTGATTATAATTTACGACAGTATCGGCCAGGCCGCCCGTCCTGTGTACAATCGGCAGAGTCCCATACACGAGCGAGTACATCTGGTTCAAGCCGCAAGGCTCATATCTGCTCGGCATGAGGAAGAAATCGGATCCCGCTTCTATGAGATGGGCAAGCCTTTCATTATAGCCGACAACACCCTTAAATTGAGGATACTGCGCGGAATAATTCATGATTGCCTCTTCGGCCCACGCGTCTCCGGATCCAAGAACTGCAACCTGCACATGAATTGTTTCAAGGATTTTGCGCATGCATCCATAGGTTCGGCCGAACACTTCTGAAATACCCTTCTGCTCCACAAGCCGCGTCACCATGCCGATGACGGGAACATTCGGGTCAGCGGGCAGACCAAGCTCCTTCTGGAGTGCAGCCTTGCAGACAGCCTTGCCGCTCATGTCGTTATAAGAATAATGTGCGGGAATATATGGATCCGTCGAAGGATTCCATACATCGACATCAATGCCATTGAGAATGCCTACGAGGTCCCGACTCCTCTGCCTNAGGAGGCCATCGAGCCCAAAACCGCCATTCGGAGTCTGGATTTCCCTGGCATAGGTCGGAGAGACAGTCGTAATGCATTCGGCAGAAACAATGCCCGCTTTGAGAAAGTTCACATTGCCGTAATATTCGAACCCGGCTCCATAGAAATATTCCCACCCTAGGCCAATNTCCGGAAAATGATCTCTGCTGTATATCCCCTGATAGCCGAGGTTGTGGATTGTGAGTACTCCTGCAGTATCCGAAAACTCTGTATTTTTTTCGATAGTATTGAGATAGACCGGCACAAGCGAGGTCGGCCAATCATGNGCATGCATGATATCGGGGATCCATCCGAGATTCCTGCATGCGGCAAAGGCAGCCCTGCTCAATACCGAAAATCGAACAGGATTATCTGGAAATTCCTGCGTGGAAGAATAGCCATAAATCCCATTGCGCCCATACAGCGATTCGCAATCGAGAAAATATATCTTAACCTTCGAATTCGGCATCGCCGTTGTGTACAGGAATGCGTGATAGCGCTCGCGGCCTGTTTCGATTTCCAGAAGCCCATTTATTCTCCTTAGCGTATTCTTCGAGATGAAGTAATAACGCGGGAGCAGAATGCGCACATCGTGGCCCGNNCGGGATAGCGCAGTCGCAAGAGAAGATACTGCATCGCCTAGACCTCCGCTTTTTGCGAATGGCGTCGCTTCGCTGGATACGAACAGTATTTTCACACGCGCCCTCCCCTGTATGGTATTTGTGCTGCCCAAGCTTGAGAGCAGTATGCCGGAATGCAGCAGAACTAATGATACTCATTATAGTCCGTTCTCATCGGATTCTGCAATGCAGCCACTATAGTGTGGTAAAAGAGGCTCGAGCGCAGCCATGCTGTTTTGTCTCTCCAAATTTGAATCAGAGGGCTATGTCGCGTGCGATATTCCAGATGAGGAGGGCATGAATGAGTCTCATTGTCACACATCGGAGGCTTTTACAAGTTTTTCTGCGCATGGCAATGCTGGGCGTCGTTCTGGCTTCGATGGCAGCGTGCGCTATCGGAGCGCCTAAGAGCCAGGGGACACTGCGCATTCAATGTATTTTGCCAGGCGAATTTGCACACTATGCCGCAAAAAGCTGGACAAAGGGCGGAGCGTCGGAAAGCATGGCACATAGCGGCGAACTGTATGGCGGCGCGGCATACCGCGGGGCGATATATCGAGGGGCGGCAAATAGTAGCGGAGCAAATAACAGCACAGCGCCACGGCTGATCGGACCGCAGTCCGGCTGGCAAATCGCGTCGTACCGGCTGACATGCACCTCGAACGAGGGAGAAATTATCACGAAGACCCTGGTCCGATCGAGCGGAGATATCACCTTGAAGGTTGGGGGGTGGAATATCCTTGCTGAAGGCTTGGCTGCTGACGGTTCTGTCATCGTAGAGAACCAGACGCAAATCGATGTTTCTGCAGGTCGTACCATAAATCTCCCCATCAATCTGCACCTCGCAAAAGGCAAAGGCAGCGTGCAGATTACCTTTTTAACGACACAGACACCGAATGCTTCCTGGAAATATTGCATATCGCTCGAGTTTTTGGGCTTGCCAGGCGATGCGGCCGCTGAAGGGCCCCCCGCATATACTACTGAATTCGCCGCAACAGAACAGAGTTTCAATGCTACTGATCTGCCATCCGGCTACTATCGCCTTGCAGTTCAGCTAAAGGACACTACGCAGGCTGCGATTGCAGGCTCTATCGAAACGATTCTGGTACTGCCCGGCAGGATTTCTGCCGGCAATTGCGACATTGTTCTTGCCGATCCATCCATCAACATTTCACTTACTGTGCCGCTTCTCGAGCTTTCGGCAAAGACGGCTATCGGCGTCGATCGCTTTTTGAACAAGAACAGAAAAATGCTTGTGCCGCTCGCGGTCGCCGAAGAAAATGCAAACCTCGGCATCAATTGGTTTGCGAATGGAGAAGCGGTTGGGGGCGGCCTTGAAGCCAGCAATCACCTTGAAGCCAGCAATCAAATGCTCGCTGGTTATCGATTGCATTTTGGAACAATTGATGAACCTGGCGCCTTTTCATTTCTAAAAATGGATGCTCTTCTGAGTGATCCTGATACGAAACTTGCTCAGGTCCTTACCCAGAAGTCGACGAATGTCAGCCCTCCCCTTGCTGCACATGCCGAATGGATTCAGAGCATGGATTATAGAGCGGCATTGACCCGTCCGCTCCATGACAATGGCGATCCGGCAAACCAGGGTACAGGCGTAGCATCGGATACAAAGTGGGTTACAGCAAGTTCAAATGGATTGATCGCGGTCGCTGGCCTCGACAAATCGAGCGCTGTTCACCTGTTTTACTCGCCAGCAGGCCAGGAAGCAACGGATTCGAATGGCATGCCGGTTATACTTCCTGCGGAATCGGGCTGGATTCGATTGTGGCGGGATAAGGTAGTCATTGAAAAGAGCGAACGCAGTCCGGATCGCGTGAGTCTTTCGGGCGATGGCTCGCTGCTCGCGGTTGGGTCTTCCTCTTCCAATTGGCTGCGAGTATATGTGCTCGATACCACAGGTGCGATAGTCGCGAAAAAAGATATGGTAAGCGGTAAGAACGGGGCACCTGCCTTTGCGAATATCAAGGCGCTCAAATTTTCTCCTGATGCGAAAAAGCTGGTTGTCCTCGCTAATTCTCCGGAGAAAATCCTCGTATTCAACGTGGAAAATCCAACTGCCGGCCAACTCGTGCCGGAAGCAGAATTTCTTTTTGCAAGCTGCTTTGAAAACCCACCCAGTTCTTCTCTGGGAATGGAAGATCTGGCATTGCTGTCCGATGGCTGGATTGCAGCATGTTCATCGAATATCGCAAGGATATTCCTTGTTCATTACTCGGACAATCAATTCAGTTCGGCGACAACCTATGCGAGCGGAGCAAATGGCGAATCCCTCGGCGACCCCAAATCGATCGTATTCGACGAACAGAATAGCCTCATGTACATACTTGGATATTCAAAGAAACTACATGTATTTTCGAAGATCGATGGATATACTGGATACCAGCCTGTGTCGACTATCAGCCTCACAAATGAATTCGACAAGGCGCGCTCCCTTGCGCTGGCAAGGACGTATCCTTCGTCCTCATTTCTCGTTGCCGGAGGCGGCCAAAGCATGGGTATCATTGCACTCGATGCAACCGGCCAGCCAAGCACTCAATCTTCGCTTGCCTCAGTCGACGCGAATTATGCAGGTATTGCATCCATTACGAATATCGCAGCGCTCGGAGATACCATCGTGGCTGCAACAGGCACAAGCGGCCTGATTTCTGTATTCAATATTTTCTGATAAAGAATATACTTGGCGTGATGGGCGCAGAAGTTTCGAGCGGCGTGCTTTCAGGATATCAGAGAGAATTATGCATGTTTTCTTCGCGATCAGGCCTGCTGAATCGCAAAAAATACAGAAGCATCGCACCGAACATCGCGCCATTGAGTACAAAGCTCCACGAAAGAGGGATAAACAACACGCTCAGAGAAACCATTGCAAGCACGACTGTCAACGAGTAGAGGATCAGGAGAATTTCTGATGTATGGAATCCGCGGTCGAGCAATTGGTGATGCAGATGCTTGCGATCTGCCGAAAAGAATGATCGGTGCGCCCTGAAGCGGCGATACATTGCCATAAATGTGTCCAAAATCGGAATACTGAGCACTGTAGCCGCAGAAAGCACCCCGATGTCGGTACCCTGAAAACCTTTGTACTGGCTCATGAGCGGAATTATTGCGAGCACATACCCCAAAAAGAGGCTGCCTGAATCACCCATGAAAATTTTGGCTGGCGGTAGATTATAAATGAGAAAACCGATAATACTCCCCACGAGTGCAAGGCAGATCTCTGCCGGAATCACATTCGATGTGAACATGAAAAATAATGCAAATGCGAGCGCTGCCAGCCCCGAAATTCCGCCCGCAAGCCCATCGATGCCATCGATGAGATTGATTGCGTTCGTGATCCCGACAATCCATAAAAAGGTGAGAGGATACGAAAAAAGGCCGAAATCCCAGACGCCGCTGCCAAACGGGACAACAAGAAACTTGAAACGGTATCCTGTAAGTATCACCATTATGGCGGCAGTCGATTGCAGGGCCAGCTTCTGCCATGCCGTAAGGTCGATGAGATCATCGAAAAGCCCGGTGAGAAGAATAAGAGTTGCACCTGCAATTATGGGCCACAACCGATAGCCACCGTACAGCTGATGAAATTCATCGATTTGAAAGATTCGAATGGTTGCGATCGATAGAATGAATGCGAGCGCAATTCCTATGCCGCCCAGCCGCGGCATTTTGCTGTCGGAGTGAACCTTTCGATCGTTGAGCCTGTCATAGAGCTGATGCCTGTGACAGAATTGTATTATGAAAGGCATTGAAATCGAGGATAAAACCACTGCCATCGCAAGTGAAATCCAGAGCATCGCTACTCCTACGTATTTTCTTAATGTTTCAATTATGTTTAAGGTAATTGTATCTCATTTTATCTAGCGAAACAAGGCTTTCATGCATGTTCCCGGCATGCTCTTTACAATCGAATCATACATTCAAAAAAGAAGGGGGCTTTCCTCAAATGCAGAAAGCCCCCTTGTTCAACCACAAGCGCTCGTCAGCCGCGGTAGCAGAGTATCGGACAGCGCGCAGCCATCACTTCATCGAGACGTGCGACCGGTGCATTATGCGGCGCATCGTGTAGAAGCTCGGGCTGTTCCGAAGCTTCTTTTGCAATTTTGAGCATTGCATCGGCATATTGATCGAGAGTTTCCTTCGATTCGGTTTCCGTAGGTTCGATCATGAGTGCTTCCTGCACAATGAGCGGGAAATAGATTGTAGGAGGATGGAAGCCATAATCGATCAAGCGCTTTGCGATATCCAGGGTGTGAATGCCTGGAACAATAGTACCTTTTGCGACGAATTCATGCATGCAATGGCGCTTATAGGGCACCGGATAGACGCCTTCTACCAATGCCTTGAGATAATTCGCATTCAGCACTGCATTTTCTGCGACCCGCCTGAGACCGTTGCCGCCTGTCATAAGGATGTATGTGTACGCGCGCACAAGCACACCGAAATTTCCGTAGAATGCCTTGACCTGGCCGATGCTTTTGGCTGGCATTTCGAGGCGATAGCTTTCGCCGCGCCTGACCGCAACAGGACCTGGCAGATAGGGAGCCAGTGCCTCGTTTGCGGCTATCATTCCGGCGCCGGGCCCGCCGCCGCCATGCGGTGTCGAGAATGTCTTGTGCAGATTGAAGTGCATGACGTCGATGCCTGAACTGCCCGGCTTGAAGACGCCTGTCAACGCGTTCATGTTTGCCCCGTCGCCATAGACATAGCCGCCCGCTTTGTGCACGAGCCTGCAGATCTCTTCGATGTTTGTTTCGAAAAGACCCAGCGTGTTCGGATTGGTGATCATGATGCCGGCAACAGTGTCATCGAGGGCAGCACGCAAGGCTGCCATATCGATATTGCCATCGGGGCCTGAAGGAATGGTCTGAGTGACAAAGCCTGCCATCGTGCAACTCGCAGGATTGGTGCCATGCGCTGAGTCTGGAATCAGCATTTTTCTGCGGTTCAGCTCTCCCCTGTCCTTGAGCGCCGCATGTATCATAAGAACACCGGAGAATTCTCCATGCGCTCCTGCAGCCGGCTGCAAAGAAGCAGCAGCAAAACCGCCAATTTCCTGCAGCGCTTCCTGAAGCCGCCAAAGCAGCTCGAGCGCACCCTGCGCATGCTCAGGCTCTGCAAGGGGGTGCAGATTTTTCCATCCAGGATGAGCAGCAGCGGCCTCGTTTGCCTTGGGGTTGTACTTCATCGTGCATGAGCCAAGCGGATAGAATTCAGTATCGATCGAAAAATTCTTCTGGGAAAGGCGTGTAAAATGCCGCACCACTGTCAGCTCGTCGAGCTCGGGAAGATCGAGCTCGGTCCGTATAAGTCCTTCAGGAAGCGAATATTCCGGCACATCCGATCTGGGAAGCGTGCAACCGATTCTTCCAGGTCTTGAAAGTTCATAGACGAGAGGCTCATTTCGCATATTCATTGTGTTCATTTCGAAGCCTCCTTGAGCGCAACGGCAAGCCGTTCGATTTGTGGACGCGAATTCATTTCGGTTACGCAAACCAGAAGTTCATTCGGCCTGTCAGGGAAGTAGCGCGAAACAACTAAGCCAGGCGCAATGCCTTTTTTCGCGAGCGCGCGGGCTATGTCAGCCGCAGGCTTGGGCGTCTGCACAAGGAATTCGCGGAAAAACTGCTTCGTGGCGACCCGGAAGCCGGGGATGCGCCCAATGAGCTCGGCCGCATAATGTGCCTTGTCATAGGATTGCTTTGCGACTTGCCGCAATCCCTGCTTCCCAAGGGCGGCCAGATAGATGCAGGTCTGCAGCATGCTCAAGCCCTGGTTCGAGCAGATATTCGAAACAGCCTTTTCCCTGCGGATGTGCTGCTCCCGGGTCGAAAGCGTGAGCACAAAACCTCTTCTGCCTTCCTTGTCCTTTGTTTCTCCGGCAATGCGACCAGGCATGCGGCGTAAGAGCGCTTCTGTCGTGCCCAACATGCCAAGATACGGCCCGCCGAAATTGAGCGGGTTGCCAAGGCTCTGCCCTTCCGCAGTGACGATATCCGCACCCTGCTCCCCGGGACTCTTGAAGATTGCACACATGACAGGATCTGCCTGCACGATACAGAGCGCGCCGGCTGCATGCGCACGTGCTGCCGCCTTTTCGACCGGATACACCTCTCCGGAAAAGCCTGGATATGCCACGACAATTGCAGCGGTGCGTTCATCGAGGGATGCTCGTTCAGGGTCTCCCTCATAGCGTGCGAGTTCGATATCGAACGAAGTGAGATAGGTCGCAACGACCTTGGCATATTCCGGATGCAGATCCGCAGGAAGCAGAATCTTGTTTCTTCCTTCTTTTGCCTTCCACGCCATGAGCACTGCCTCTGCGAGTGCCGTTGCGCCGTCGTAGTGGGAAGCATTGACTACTGGCATGCCCAGCAGTTTGGCTGCCATGCTCTGGTATTCAAAGATTGCCTGCAATGTCCCTTGCGAGACTTCTGGCTGGTAGGGCGTATAGGCAGTCAGAAACTCCCCTCTCGAAGCGAGGGCAGGCACAAGAGAAGGGATATAGCTGTTGTACGCGCCGGCTCCGACAAACCAATCCATTTTAGTCGTCTGCGCATTGCGCTCAGCGAGGGCATCGAGCGCTGCGAGTGCTTCCATTTCCGAGACGCCGTCGGGCAGATCGAGATTCTGTACGCGCAAATGTGCTGGAATATCAGAAAAAAGCTCCTCGACCGACTCGACGCCGATAGTTTTGAGCATTTCGATGCGCTCGGCATCGGTATTCGGGATAAATGGCACGGCCTCATTCCTCCCCTATGGCTTTTCCATAGGCAGACGCGTCGAGAAGCGTATCGAATTCGGCGGGATTGGATGGGGCGACCTTGATGAGCCAACCAGCTCCAAAGCAATCTTTGTTGACAAGGGCTGGGTCGTTCTTGACCGCCTCATTCACCTCGATAACCGTACCAGAAACCGGCATGTAGAGGTCACTTGCAGCTTTTACTGATTCAATGGTTCCGAATGTCGCACCCTTGGCAATGGTCTTGCCCACTGCGGGTAGCTCGACAAATACGACATCGCCAAGCTCGGCTTGCGCATGGTCGGAAATACCGATTACGAAATTACCGCCTTCGGGCCTTGCATACTCATGAGATTCCAAATACCGTGCATTCTTGTCGATTGCCATAATTTCCTCCTGAAATTCTGTAAATTCTATATCTTGCTGCGTTTGGCTCTATCGCCGGTAAGCCGGCAGGTAGAGCGGACGTTTCACAACGACTGCCTTGCGGGGCTGACCGCGGATAACCACCGAGACGTCGGTTCCAGCCTTGGCATAGTCAGGCAGTACAAAGGCATTTGCTGCATATTTCTTGACCGTAGGACAGAACATGCCAGCAACACAGTGGCCGATGACTTTGCCATCGGACGACACAACTTCATATCCTTCGCGCGGCACTCCGCCGAACACTTCGATGCCCACGAGCTTTCGGCTTACTCCCTTGTCGATGATGGCAAGGAGTGCTTCTTTGCCGATGAATTCCTTCTCGAAATCGCAAGCCCATTTGAAGCCTGCCTCGATCGGGTTGATATCGATGCTGATTTCATGGCCGTGGAGAGGCATCCCTGCTTCGAATCTGAGACTGTCGCGAGCGGCAAGGCCAATGGGCTTTGTCTCGATGCCGAGGGCTTGCCCTTTTGCAAGGAGCAGTTCCCACACGTGCTGAGCCTCGGCNGCCGGAAAGAAAAGTTCTCCCCCATCTTCGCCCGTGTAGCCGGTTCTTCCAAAAAGCACCGGCACTCCATCTATGATAATATTTCCCCAATTGAATCGCTGGATGCCCGACACAGCCAAATTGGCAACGTTGTCGATGAGCTCGATGGCGCGCGGACCTTGGACAGCGATCATATAGGTATCATCCGAGCGATCCACTACAGCAACATCCTTAGGAGCATGAGCCTTGAACCACTCGAAATCTTTAGCCCGGTTCGAAGCATTGACCACAATCCACCAGGAATGCACAAGCCTGTAGACAAACAGATCATCGATGATGCCACCCTTTTCGTCGAGCAAAAGCGAATACCTGGCCATCGGCGGCACCATATCGGATACCTTTGCGGTCACCATGCGAGCAACAAAGGCATCTGCGCCAGCTCCGGAAATCTCGAGCTGCCCCATATGATCGATATCGAAAAGGCCGACTGAACGGCGGGTGATAAGATGCTCCTCGATTGCGCCGGTTGGATATGTAATTGGCATATCGTAGCCAGCAAAAGGCGCCATTTTCGCACCATGGGAGACATGCCAATCATGCAATGCAGTGGTATTCGTAGACTCCTCCTTTTCGAATTCTGAAATGCTGTTTTATTTTACCACTTGCTCTCTATGCTGACAACGACCAGCATGCAGAAAAACACGAGTACTTCAGAAACTGGCGCGCGAATACGGCTTGTCGAGCGGCACACCTTCGGAGATAAAGGGGCGCACTTTACCTTCGATCAAAAACTGCACATCGGTAATATTCTGGAATTCAGTGAGGGTGAAGACAACCTGTTTGAGCTGAGCCAGATAGCCTTCTTTTCCATAGCGGTTATAGGTAAAGCCATCGCTGAAATCGACGAGCACCGTACTTCCTCGCATGTTTATCCCACGCAGCTTTGCACCGGAGGGAATGAGCGAAATCAGATTCGTTCTAAGTTCCGATTCGGTCGGGCCTTTCAGCAGCGCTTCGAGAGTGTCTTGGATCGGACTGTCAGTCAATGGCAANACCCTTTTTACGCGTTCGCTCGAGATGGTGCCATCTTCACCAATGTGAACAAAATACAACACCGCGCTCCTTGTTTTTTGAATCTGCTGACCAGGGGCTTGCGGCGAGGATGGTGAGGACGGTGAAGATGGCGAGGGCGGCGAGGACGGTGGGACGGCAATGGTGGCACCTGCGGTTTCTGTTCAGGCTGAGGAGCGCTCCGAAGAGGCGTCTGTCCAGGTTTTCCCGTATCTTTCGGCGACCCTTGATTCGCTGCTGGCTGTGAAGGCGGCGGCTGAGGTACTGAAGGCTTCGGCAAAGCCGGTGCAGACGGCTGTTCTGTTTTTTTCTGAGACGCAGGTTTCGAAACAGCATGGCTCAACGCATCTAGAAAACCGGTTTTCTCAACCGCACTCCGAATATCATTGAACTTGACCAGAAACAACACCAACAGCACGAGAAAAGCGACAGCCCATAGAAGGCAGCCAGTCTTTGCACTACGCTTCTTTTTCCGCACAGCCATATGGTACCGATCCTACTTGCGGCGGCGCTCAGGGTCAAGAATGAGGCTGCATACATGCACTGCCTCGCCTCCGCTTCTTTGAACATCATAAAAATCCGCTTGCTTGGCATTCGGTGACAACAAGACAACGTGCCACAAGCCAGGGTTATGGATCTGTACCAGCTGCCCATTTGCTCGGAGCGCAAAATTGTCGCACACTGGCCGGTGTCCCGAAAACCATACTGAATGTTGTGCTATTTCCCCGGAATCAAGCAGCGCTTCGAGGCTTCTGGCGACCGATCCTGGTTTTGCTTCATCGTTCGCAGTCCATATGAGAGCCTGCACCACCTCCGGGTGCTCTCTGAATGAAATGATACGCTCCTTGTCGAGAGGAAAAGCAGGCTCGGCATGGCTCGCACAGAAATTTGGTCCGCATGCGACCACAGGAAGCGAAAGCTCGTACCGGCGTATCAGATGCGCGATTTTTTCGCCATAGCGCATCTCGAGCCAAAGCGCACCCATCCTGCCTTCGTCCGCATACTTATAAAAAGGCAAATCTCCATGATCCGCCGCGTTCGTCATATTGTCATGGTTGCCTTTCAGACAGAATACCGAAGATGGATTGCGGCACTGCACATCGATTACTGCTAAAAGCGCAGCCAGCGACAGGCTCATTTCCTCGTCCATTTCTGGGCAGAGTATCGCATGGGCATCATGCGTGCGTACGATTCGCTCGTATGCACGGTTCCATCTGCGNGCNGCCAATTCTCCTTCGGCGTGTGGAATATCACCGAGAAAAACCAGCGTCGCCAACCCTTTTGCAAGCGCAGTATCCAGCGTTCCCTCGATGCCGGGGAATACAGAAAGCAAGAGCGACTCAATAAAATCAGGACGTGCATGCACATCCGGAACGAGCACACAGGGTTTGTCCGGAGGCAGCTGAATCAAGCCACCAGGATAAGAACCTTCTCTCGCTCTAGGGCGTATGGCAGGCGGAATCGTATTGGCAGCTGCCACTACAGCCTCCAGCGCTTTTTCCAGCTCCTGGCCTGCGGGAAGAGTTCCATTGGATGGTTCTTCATCATGATGCATGTCTGCAATCCCTCACGGCATCGCTCAGCCTGCTGCGGTGGTAAGGCTGATGCTATTGATTCTGCTCTCCAGTCGGCTTCGCCGGGCTCCCCGCAGAATCGAATTTTTTCAGCCACTCCTTCGCAATTCTATCTTCAGGATCGAATTCAAGCGCAGCCCTGAAAAAACCTTCGGCTTCTCTATGCCGCCCCTGGCGGTATGAAAGCGCACCTAGATTCACTATGATCTTGACATTTTCTGGCTCGAGGCGGAGCGCACGCTCGAGATTCGATCTGGCAGCCTCGAGGTCGCCCATTTCCATCTGGCAAATAGCAAGTTCATTGAACACATCAGCACCTTCTGCACCTTTCTCGAGCGCGGTGGCAAAGGCCCGGGCTCCTTCTGACCAATTTCCCAGGCGCCGATGTGCCCAGCCGACGAGGAACCATCCATTCCATACATTGGGAAATTTATCGACAAACTGCTTCGCTCGCTCCAAACCTTTCTGTTCCTCACCCATCTGGATGAAGTCGTATGCTTCCTTGAACAGGGTATCGAGATAGCCCATACTGCTGAGCTTTTCGAGGATGGATTTCGCCTTGTTCGTGCGCTCCTCGTCGTCATTCATGCCGATATAGCTGGTGAGCAAGGATACCGTGCGGTCGTAGTTATGTTTTCTGAGAAAAAAGAATGCAGCGTGGTAATAGGCAGGAGGAAATGCCTGTTTTGCTGCGAGCAGATGCTGGTAGTACTTATGAGCAAGCTCATCTTCCTTTTCGGCCTGTGCCTCGTCTCCTGCATCGAAAAGCAGTTTTGCGTGCTCCTCATGCATGAGGGCAAGATTGATGAAAGGCTCAGGGCGCTCTGGATCCAACCCGCTTGCGGCAAAAAAAATCTCCTCGGCTACAAGCCATTCTTTTGATTCTGCTTTCTGGACGCCTGCTGCAATAAGCTCTTCGAACAGCTCCGGACGTACCGCCCTGACATAGGCACGGTATGTCGCACCATGTGCATTGTCAGGATCCCATGCGAGCACGCGGAGCATGCCGGTAAGGAGACTTTCCGGTGTAATNGATGCGGGATCGAGCTTGATCATGGGTGCCTGGAGCTGGACAGGGTACGGAATCGATGGATCGATGCCTTCGGGAAGGTGCGCATGCGCAGTTTTGCCATCGAATCTGATAAAGACGATGCTGGAAAGCGCAAGCTTTTTTCGCTCTTCAAATGCTTCGAGCGAAGGGCGCATGGCAGCATTTTCGCGATTCTCTTCACTGCGCACTTTTTTCTGAGAATTCAAAGCGGCATGCCCTTTCCCCCTCGCCGGCGGTTTCATGCCCGGCTCTCTTCTCGATTTCTCTATCATGATCAGTCCTTCCAGGGGAAAATCATCCCCTTCAACGTCCTCTTGCCGACAAGCTCTTTTTCTTCCCGAAGGAGTTCATCCCAAGGAATGCGGCGTCGATCNGCCCCCGGATTATCCTTGAGATAGCGATATTTCTTCATCCTCAGCCTTACAGCGACCGCTGAAGCGAGCGCCGAGCCCGCTGGGCCGGGTGCAAGCAGCATGGTAAGCGCGGAGATCGCAAGAGTGATCATTCTCCACAGCAACAAGAATATCGAAAAACCGGGGTTATCGACGAATAAATAGAGCGATGTTCTAAAAATCTGCCGCAGAGGCCCTCCATCGCGTGCGAAAACTGCAGGAACATACTGCAGAATAAGCATTGCAAGAATCATCGTCCAGAACAGCACGCCGCCCGCGAACACGCCCCACATTGCTTTCTGGCTGAGATAGAATGGCAGGGCAACCGTCAATGCCACACCATAGAGTATATTGATACCACCCATAACAAGGCCAAGCTTCGCAGAGCCAGGAAGTGCAGCCCTTATGTCGGCAAAATGCACGCTTTTTCCGTCTGCGATCGTATACATCGCATGCGAAACAGCCACATCCCAGATCGAAAGCACTACAGCTGCACAGGCTGCCATTATGATAATCAGCCACATCGGAGCACCGAGCGCCATAGGTACAACAAAAAACACGAGCAGCACAAGCAGAAATATGCCATTCAGTGCCGCCAGCAGGTAGAGATTATCCCACCCGTCGAAAAAAGCCTTCTTTATAAAGAACCCAATCATACTAGTTCTATACTCCATGCTTGACCTTTGGACAAGTAGATGCATAAAGTATGCGATTGGAGCTCCCGAGAGCTATCCCCCTGCCAAGAGGCATGCACAGTGAAAACAGCCTACTCTTTTCCGCTCGAAAACTACATGAGCCGCGAAAAATTCGAACGTATCAAGGAGTTTGCCAAAGACAAAGAAACACCATGTCTGATTATCGATCTCGATGTCATACGCAAGAACTACGAGAATCTGCAGACCTACCTGCCATGGGCGACCATATATTATGCGGTCAAGGCAAATCCCGACGATGCTGTAGTCTCTCTTCTAAAAGATCTCGGCTCGAATTTCGATGTCGCTTCGCGGTACGAGCTCGACCAGCTTCTGCGGCTCGGTGTATCTCCCGACCGCATGAGTTTCGGGAATACCATCAAAAAAGAAAAAGATATCGCATATTTCTATGAAAAGGGCGTACGGCTCTTTGTGACCGATTCGATTACCGATATCGACAAACTTTCGAGAGCTGCACCGGGAGCCAAAGTATTTTTCAGGCTCCTGACTGAAGGCCTTGGTGCAGATTGGCCGCTTTCCAAAAAATTCGGTTCACACCCCGACCTGGCGCGCCAGCTTATGAAAACAGCGATGCGCTTCGGCCTCGAGCCGTATGGCATTTCCTTCCATCCGGGCAGCCAGCAGCGCGATGTCGGCCAGTGGTCGAGCGCTCTTGCAATTGTGGCACAACTTTTCAACTGGGCACGCCATGATCTCAAGGTCGACCTGAAAATGATCAATATGGGCGGCGGCTTCCCTGCAAACTACCTCGAGCCGACCGATTCACTTGAGCAGTACGCGCAAGACATAAAGCGATTCCTCGATAACAGCTTCGGTTTGGTGTGGCCTGAAAAAATCGTCATCGAGCCGGGAAGGTCGATGGTAGGCGATGCCGGCGTCATTGTCTCGGAAATCATAAACATCGCAAAAAAATCGGTTCATGAACGATATCCATGGGTCTTTCTCGATATTGGCAAATTCGGCGGCCTTATCGAGACTCTCGATGAATCGATTAAATACCCCATCTATTTCGAAGGGAAGGGCTCAGCCGAAGAAATCATTCTTGCCGGCCCCACCTGCGATTCAATGGACATCCTCTATGAAAAGACGCCCTACTTCATGCCATCTTCAGCCAAAATCGGAGACCGGGTCTACATTCTGACGACTGGCGCATATACGCAGAGCTATTCTTCAGTGTATTTCAATGGTTTCCCGCCGCTCAAATCCTATGTTTTGCCGCCGGCATGATATATTGTGGAATGAAACGCAGCCCAATTCCGCGATTTGCCCTTGCAGCGGGTACAGCGGTCGCGGCGCTGTTTCTTTGGTTTTCCTGTCAGAGTGCCACTGCGCAGAGTGCGCATGCGGAAAGCACAGCCCAAATACCGCCGCCGGCAGTTCTGCGGGTTGCCACATGGAATGTCCACGATTGCAGCGCTTCCAACAAAAAAACAGGCCAGACCTTTCCGCTGCATGCCCAGATTTCCCGAACTCTGCACAAACTCAGAATCGATATTATCGCGCTTCAGGAAATTCAGGTTGAAGGACGCAAAGGCGCCGATATCCAGCTTTTGCAGAATGCACTTGAGCATGAAGGGTGGCCGATGCCGCATGCCGCATGGGTAAAAAGCCCCCAGGCGGATGATCTTGCCATACTCTCACGGTTCCCGATTGTGCAGAATCAAGCGGTGCTCGAGCCATCCAAAGCGCCATGGCCGCGCCCTGTGCTGGAAGCGCACATCGATGTGGCCGGCCGGGAACTCGTGCTCTACAATGCCCATTTCAAAGCCTTCGACGATGCAACATCCCTTTCCGCCCGGCGTGCGCAAGCAAGTGCGCTCGCATCGCTTCTGCGCCTTCAGTATGGTGAACGCATCAGACAGATGGCGATTGTACTTGCAGGCGATTTCAACACCATTATGCCCGAAGACATGGCACCACATACTGGCACGCTCGACGTGCTTCAGCTCAGAGATAATAAAGACCCACGCGATGATTTTCTGAGTGCAAATCTCAAATGGCGCTATCCCGAACCCACATTCACCTCAGCGAACTATTCGAGCATCACCGATCATCTCATTATATCCCCCGCACTCGCCGCGCATGCAGGGCCCAATGATATAGCGATTGTCGACGCCCCCGATTCAGGCTATGGGTTCCCTCTGTCGGATCACAAAATCCTGATTCTCAGCCTTTTGCTATCAGACTTGCCGCCGCTTTTGCGATAGCTTTGCAGAGCTCATCGACATCCGTTTCTTCGACGCTGGAAAAGGCAACGCGCAGATACTGGTCTAGCAACGACACCGTACCGATACCGTACTCATCCAGCAGTTTTTTCCTNAGCGCTTCGGCAGAGAACCCTTGACAATGGAAACTCATGAANTAGCCCGAATTGAAGGGCATCGGTACAAGGCCTTCAGGAAGCTGTATCGAAGAAAGAGCATGTTTCATTGCGCGATAACGCCGTTCGAGCGTTGCGCGATAGACTTCCTTCTGGGCATCATAGCCTGAATCCTGCAGGGCCTTCAAAAGAAGATTCTGCGACAGACTGCTCGAACTGGACACGCTCGAGCGGATAATGCCGGCGAGTTTTTTGGATAGCGCGTCATACTGACCATCCGAAAGCCCACAGCCGCCAAATGTCACAAAACCAATGCGGAAACCCCAGACATAATCTTCCTTTGTGGGGCCGTCTGCTTTGACCGCCAGGATGTTTGGATGCAGATCTGTAAGCCTTGCAAACATCGANTCGCGCAAGAGATTCGGTTCATACTGCAAGCCAAAATAGGCATCATCGGTAATGGCCAGAATGTCGGTTCCGCTTTGGGCAATTTCGAGCAGGCCTTGTGCGAGGCGATCGGCTTCTTCGAGCGTGAGAGAATAGCCCGTTGGATTGTTGGGAAAATTGAGAATGATGATTGCCTTTCCGCGGCGCAGTCCCGCTTGGCGGACTCCTTCGAGCAGCGCCTCGACATTGTAACCTTCGCCAGAAAAAAGAGGATAGGTCAGGCCCGCCGCCGTTTTCCGCTCTTCGACGATGAGCCGGTAGTTCGGCCAGTGCAGGTCCGGCACAATCACGGTATCGCCAGGCTCTACGAAGAGATCACAGATATAGGATACTGCCGCGGTAAGGCCCGGCACTACTACAGGAAGGGAAATCCGCTTGCCCGCGAGCGACGGATTCTTCTTGTACAGAGAATCTTTCCATACGCTCCTCAGTTTTTGCACGCCTGCGGTCGAAGCATAGGCAACAGCTTCGGTCGGGGTCAGACCCGGTAATTCCTTGCGCAGTGCATTGAGCATCATCGGCTGACCATGTTCATACGCCATTCCTATCGTTGCATTGAAACGGTATGCCCGTTCCGAAGCTTCTGCTCCCTGCGAAAGAATGCCTTTTGGAAAATACATGCGCCTTCCCATATCTGAAAGAAGCCTGTCCGCAACCGTCCCTGACAGCAACGCATTGAGTTCATCGGCAAGCTGGTTCATGGTAACCTCTCCTGGAAATTGGTGTATGAGGGATTCTACCCCCAAAGCATTTCGTGTGCAATGCGAGCCGATTCCGATTCGCCGCCGGCAAATTCCCAAGCAAGCCGCTTCGGGCATTTTGCCCAATGAGCATCGATTCTACAGTTTTATGACCAGGGCATACTTGACATAGAAAGAAATCGATGCTTTTATATAGATAAAATCATATGGGCGTGCAACACTTCCATATGTAAATTCCATGGAGGAACAGATTATGAAAAAGATTCTTCTGCTGGCAGTGGCGTTGATTGCTGTTTCCGGCATCGCGTTTGCTCAGGTTGATCTTTCCAAGGTCAAAGATGGTGTGTATTTTGCCCAAGACAAAGGCTTTTCGAACTCAGGATGGAAAGAGCAAGTCATTCTCGAAGTGAGCAAGGGCAAAATCGTCCGCGCAGTATGGAATGGCGTTTCCAATCTGCCAGGCGTACCTGACAAGATAACCTATGCTGCTTCCGGCAAATATGGCATGATCAAGGCTTCCAAAATCAAAGCCGAATGGGATACCCAAGCCAAGGCCGTTGAAGACTATCTCGTCAAGACACAGGACATCAACTTCAACAAATTCGATGCAAACGGGCATACCGATGCCATTTCTGGCGCTACTTTTACTGTAAAAGGATTCTTCGAACTCGCACAGGAAGCGCTTAAGAGCAGCCCGGTGGCAAAAGGTTCTTATAAGGATGGCTGGTACTATGCCGAGGAGCCAAATTTCGATAAATCCGGATGGAAAAACAGCGTGCTCGTCACCGTCGTGAACGGCACCATCGTCGATGTGTTATGGAATGCTATCAGCAAGGACCCGCAGGCAAAATCGAAGTATGTGCAGAGCCAGCTAGGAACCTACAAGATGAACGCGAAGAACGGTGAATGGTACGTCCAGGCAGACCGTGTCGCGCAGGCGATTGTCAAGGCGGGTGATCCGGCTAAAATCCCCGTAAAAGCAGACGGCAAGACCGATGCAGTTTCCGGCGTATCGATTACAGTTCCGGGGATTACGCTTGCAGTCGAAGCGCTCAAGGCAGCAAAGTAAGTTCTTCTGTTTTGGCAAATAGAAGCGGTACCCCCAAGGTGCCGCTTTTTTTTATGGCAAGGAGGCAGGCAGGACACGACGGCGCGCTGCCGCTTTTTCTGTGGCAAGATGCAGATCATGATGGCGCGGTGCTGCTTTTTCTGCTTTTCAAGGACACGATGGCGCGCTGCACTGAACTGCGGCACAAGGTTGGAAACACTACACAAAGCATGCAAATTTCATGAATTTCAGCCTTATTCCAGCATCCAAGCTCTTCACTTTACCCCACCTTCTTTGGCACAATGACAGCTGGGTACGTTCAATGTTTGTGCACCATCAGACAATGAGCTCTTGGCCCGCACAAGGAAAAGGAGAATATGAGCAAAGCATATCTGGCCAATATCCATAAAAGCCCAAACACTGAAAAGGCTGCCTATATTTCGCCACATGCAGTTGTGCGCGGTGCAGTGACGCTGGGGGAAGACGTGTCGGTTTGGCACGGGGCAGTGCTGCGCGGCGACATGGCGCCGATAGAAGTCGGGGCGCGCTCGAATATCCAGGATGGCGCCGTGTTGCATGTAGCAGAGAATATGCCATGCATTGTTGGCGAAGAGGTGACAATCGGACATGGCGCCATTGTGCACGCCTGTACTGTCGGTAACCGGTGTCTGATCGGGATGGGGGCAATTATCCTGAATGGGACAGTAATCGGCGACGAATGCATCATAGGCGCCGGAACCGTCATTCCGGGAGGAAAGAAGATTCCGCCGCGGAGCATGGTGTTGGGAAATCCCGGTAGAATAACGCGCGCGATTACCGACGAAGAAGCGGCCCAGCTGCGCGAACAAGCATCAACATATATCGAGCTCGCTCGAACAAGCGCCATCGAAGAGCGAAAAGGAGCTCTATGATACCACAAAAAATCCCTCATATCCGTCGTGCCGATTTTTCATCAGCGGCCCAGAAAAACTTGGATGCTCGTATAAGCCGCCTCATTTCGAGGCTCCCTGGTACAATTCCGAGTGGAAAACCAGCCTCGCAGAATGAACTGCACTATTTTTCTTCTCCCGGGCGAACCGAGCTCGGAGGCAACCATACTGATCACAATCACGGCTGTGTGCTTGCAGCTTCAGTCGATCTCGATATGCTGGCCGTGGCGCGTGCGAGAGCCGATAGAATTGTCACTGTTACATCAGAAGGCTACGACCCGATAATCGTCGATTTGTCCGACAGCGCTGTAAGGGTGCATGAACAAGGTACCCCTGCAGCAATTATTCGCGGACTTGCTGGCTGGCTCGAAAAACGCTCGATGTCTTTGCCCAGAGGATTCGATATTGCAATCGATTCCGAAGTTCCCGCAGGCTCCGGGCTCTCGAGCTCTGCAGCATTCGAGCTCCTTATCGCGGCTGTATTCGATGATTTTGGCGAGCTGGGCTTGAGCCCGGTGGAATGGGCAATCGCCGGACAATACGCAGATGCATATTTCGGCAAACCTTGCGGACTTATGGATCAGATTGCCTGCGCAGTCGGCGGTATTGTCTCGATCGATTTTGCAGAGCCGGCGCAGCCACTCATCAATTCGATTGCGTACAACTTCGCATTGCGGAATTTGGTGCTCGCAATTGTCGATACAGGTTCGAATCATGAAGATCTGACTCACGAATATGCCGCCATTCCAAATGAAATGAAAGAAGTGGCGGCGATTTTTGGCAAGCAGACCATGAGAGATGTAGAAAAAGCCGATCTCCTTGCCCGCGCAGCCCAAATCCGAAGGCAGTGCGGTGATCGGGCATTCTTGCGGGCATGGCATTTCGTACATGAAACCGAGCGTCCTGCCTTCATGCAGGCTGCTCTCGAACGAAATGATCTTGCCAGCTATCTTTCGCTTGTCAGGGAATCGGGCAGGTCGAGCTGGATGTATCTGCAGAATATTCATGCCGGAGATCCCCGGCAGCAAAGCCTTGCCATTGCGCTGGCGCTCAGCGAAGATTTGCTTGGCTCCGAAGGAGCCTGGCGGGTTCACGGCGGAGGATTTGCAGGCACAATTCAAGTGTATGTTCCAGAGCCGGAATTCCCGGCATTTTCTGAACGAATGGAAGCTGTGTTCGGCAGAGGCTGCGTGCGCAGGTTGAATATTCGTCCATTCGGCATGTGCAGAATCATCGAGGACTGAACGCGTCCAAGGAGGCAGCGATGGACAGGAAAAAGGGATTCGGGCCCTATCTGGGAATCACATTTCTCATTGGTTTCGGCTTTTTTACAATGGGCCTCATGGACCCGCTCTATGATACCTATGTTCCCATCTTTTTGAGCAAATATATCAGCAGTATGAGCCTGGTGGGATTCATCATGACCATCGACAATATCCTCGCAATCTTTCTCATTCCTATTGTGAGTGCCTGGTCGGATCGCACCAATACCAGAATCGGGCGGCGCATGCCCTATATTCTCGCTCTTTTGCCGCTTACTGCTGTTTTCTTCGGGGCAATTCCCTATGCAGCCGGCGTTTCTCTCGCTGCGTTGATCGCTATNCTNCTTCTTCTNAATATAACGAAGCAATCGGTACGCGGGCCGGTCGTTGCCCTTATGCCGGACACAATTCCCGCTGACTACCGTTCCGAAGCGAATGGAGTAATCAATACCATGGGCGGTATTGCAAGCATCGTCGGTACCATTGGACTTGCCCGCCTCATGGATCTCGATACAAAGCTCCCCTTGCTGGGAAATACNAAAGACCGCCTCCCCTTCCCTCTTGCAGGTCTGTTTGTCGTGCTCGCAATTATTCTTCTTTTTGTTTTTATTCGTGAGAAAAAGCCGGACCAGACAGAGGCGGCCGAGCAAAAAATCCCTATGATCGAAAGTTTCCGAAATGTCGCTGCCCAGAAAGACAAGAGCGCGCTCTACATTCTCATATCGCTCTTCTTGTGGTTTTTAGGCTATCAGGGAGTTCTGCCATTCATCGGCAAGTACTCTGTAGATGTGCTCAAAACTTCCAGCGGTACCGCAGCATTGGCTGCCGGTATGGTCGGCATTGCATACGCAATCTTCGCGCTGCCATCAGGCTATGTCGCTCACCGCGTCGGCAGGAAAAAAACTATCCGGGCAAGCCTCCTCGTCATCTCGATACTCACCGCCATACTCTTTGTCCACCCATGGCTCACGGCAGCGCTTCCTGGTTCGCTCAAATTGGCGAGCTTCTGGGCGATCATGTTCTTGTTCGGTATTTTTTGGGTCTCGATCATCACGAANTCCTTCCCCATGCTCTGGCAGATGGCTGAGTGGGGAACAATCGGCATCTANACTGGNCTTTATTATACTGCGAGCCAAGCAGCTGCCATTCTCGCTCCCATTCTGACCGGCCTAATTATCGATGTGTTCGGATATTCGGGTATTTTTCTCTTTTGCACGGTGTGCATGCTCGCCGCTCGGTTTGTCATGGGCAAGGTGACGAAGGGCGAACCTGCAGAGAGCCAGATGGAGGCCTGATAAAATAATTGATTAACTTCAGGAATGATTCGATAATATAGAAAGAAGAGGTGCACTATGAAATCGATGGACAAGCCCAAAACGGCAGAGAAGAAAAAACCCCAGAAGTCGCTCAAGGAAAAGCGGGCTGAAAAGCGGGCAAAAAAGGAATCCAAGGAAGCCGAATAGTCTTGCCCGCAAAAGAGAGCCGCTCCATCGCTGGGCGGCTCTTTCCTTTTTACAGAAGAATAAACAATTATTCTTTCTGCGTTATTCTTCCTGCTCGTTCCACTTGACAGGCAAAATGCTCTTTTCGGTCTCTTTGTCGAAGAAAATCGCCTTAGCCATGACCGGTGCAAAAGTGATAGTATCGCCATGCTTGTATAGGTGGTGCGGCGGAATACGCGCAACCATGACCTGGGTGGGAGTGGTTGCCTGCAGGTGAATTTCAGCACCGAGCGGTTCGACGACCGTTACTTTGGCTTCGAACTTCTGGCCTCTGTGCGCGGCATCCGCGACGGGGAGGTCTTCCGGCCTGATACCGAAATACACGCTCTTGCCGACATACGACTTGAGCAGCCCTGCCTGTTTTTCATCGGGAGCCAGTCTGAACGAACCTTCGTCGATGAAAATCTGCCCACCTTCTTCGACGACGTTCACGCTCATAAAATTCATGGGCGGTGANCCGATGAAGCCTGCCACAAACTTGTTGATCGGGTTGTTGTAGAGGTACAGAGGNGAGCCGATCTGCTGGACAATGCCATCCTTCATAACGACAATCTTGTCGCCCATTGTCATTGCTTCAACCTGGTCATGCGTTACATAGATCATGGTAGCTTGAAGCCTGTCGTGCAACTCAATCAGCTCGGCGCGCATCTGCACACGCAGTTTGGCNTCGAGGTTCGACAGCGGTTCATCGAAGAGGAATACTTTGGGTTTGCGAACAATGGCGCGGCCGACGGCAACGCGCTGGCGCTGGCCGCCCGACAGCTGTTTGGGCTTGCGATCGAGCAGTTTCTCGATGTCGAGAATGCGCGCCGCTTCCTTGACACGGGCATCGATCTCGTCTTTCGGGAGCTTGCGGATCTTGAGGCCAAAAGCCATGTTCTCGTAGACGGTCATGTGCGGATAGAGCGCATAGTTCTGGAACACCATTGCGATATCCCTGTCTTTGGGCGGTACATCGTTGACGAGCTTGCCATCGATATAGAGCTCGCCTTCTGTGATGTCTTCAAGCCCTGCGATCATTCGGAGGGTCGTCGTCTTGCCGCAGCCCGAAGGCCCGACGAATACCACGAATTCCTTGTCATTGATGGTGATGTTGGCATTTGTGACTGCACGCACATTGCCTTCGTACACCTTCCCCATTCCTTTGAGTTCTACCTTTGCCATGGATCCTCCCTTTTAAGAGGTGTATGTTATAAAGATAGTGTATTCCGTATTGCGAAAGCAGTCAATCAAAATTCGCATATGGTGTTACGAACCTTGCATATGAATTTGCAGTGAAGGCCTCTTTTTCTCTCAGCTACGAAGATGAGCGTTCTGCTGTCCCCTGCCTTCTGCAAGGTTCGTGACACTATGAAAACCATGCAAACGCAGCAATGCCAAAAGCTGTTGCCACATTGAGCGAAGCCTTTGCGCCGACAAGCGGTATTTCTACACTGCCGGCACTGCAGTATTGCAGCGCATCGCTCGATATGCCTAGTTCCTCGGAACCGAGCACCATGACGCCCGGCAATGGGAAATTGTATTCACCAATCGCAGAGCCTCCCACTTCGAGCGCGAAGACTCCTTCCATTTCGGCAAGCGAAGAAACTGGAGCGCGGCGCCATGCCATGCGTTCTATTGTGCCCATTGCGGAACGGCGTGCACGTGGATGCATCGGATCTGCACACTCAGGAGAAAGGATTATCTCTTCGAAGCCGAATGCCTCTGCAGTTCGAAAAATGCTGCCGATATTGAATGGAGAACGTACATCTTCAAGATACACTCGCATGCCGGTTTTGCGCCGGGCAAGGCAAGACGAAGCGCGGGGCGCATCTACAAAGTCCCAGTCGGCGGGAGTCTGCCCAGATATCCTCATGAGCGCGTGGCGAAATTGATTCAGAGCTCTGAGCATGGATCGCTTATCAGCATTGGTCTGTCCCTCTAGAGAAAGCTGTTCGCAATTAGTCGCTTGCAGAAAGATGCTTGCGGCCTGGATGATGCTATCTGGGCTCTCGGGACTCTCTTTGAGCATTACTGCGAGCTCTCTCAAATACGAAAGAGGAAAAGCATGCATGTCCATGGTGAACTCGCGCTCGATGCGCTCCAGAATGAGCACTGTTTTGCGCACGCGCGCACGTCCGTGGAGATTGAGAAGATGGGCAATATCTATCATGAGTCTTCGTCCCGTTCAGCGTCAGGCTGTTCACTTGCACGCCCCTCAACGATAAGGCAAAACTCCCCCTTCGCTGAATCAGCAGGGAAGCGGCGCGCAAGCTCGCTTGCGGTTCCTCGTACAATTTCCTCGTGAATCTTGGTAAGCTCGCGTCCGATGCAGATATATCGTTCTGGTTCCATCGCTGCGATATCATCGAGAAGCTTTCCCACCCTGAACGGTGATTCGTAGAGCACGAAAGGCTCGCCCCGCGCAAGCAGTTCTTTGAGTCGCGCTCGGCGCTTGCCGGGTTTGGGCGAAAGAAAACCATCAAACAGAAAAGTACGTCCCGAAATTCCTGCAGCGCTGATAAGAGTTGCAAAGGCACTCGGCCCTGGAATCGGCACGATGACATGCCCCCGGCTGCGCGCCTCGCGCACCAGCACGGCCCCTGGATCAGAAAGACCAGGTGTTCCAGCATCGGAACAATAGGCAACATTCTTTCCCTCATCCAAAAGGCTGGCGACCCGCTCCGCACCCCGCTGCTCGTCGTTCGCGTGGCAGGAAACAAGGGGCTTATGTATGTCAAAGTGCGAGAGCAGCTTCAGCGTATGCCGTGTATCCTCGCATGCTACCACATCCGCTGCCTTGAGTATTTCGAGCGCCCGCAGCGTGATATCGCCGAGATTGCCGATGGGCGTTGCAACGATATAAAGAGTACTCACAGTACTATACTGCATGGGGAAGGCGGCCTATGTCTAGAGTCGCATCGAATCCAGGGCCGCGCGGAATTTGAGATATCGTGATTCTTGCGAGGACCCGCCGCATTCTGTCCAAAGTCACTGCATGTGGACAGCCAAAATGGTGGTCTCAATCTATCCAGAGGTCACAAAAACAATTATCATACGCATGATGAAAACGCTTAACCCGAGGAAAATCGCCTTTCTGCTCTTTTTTCTGCTGCTCTTTTTGTTAGTAGCAAGGCTTTTTTATCCATTTCTGACCGTGATCCTATGGAGCGGACTTCTCTATGTGTTTCTGGAGCCTCTCTATAAGAAACTCAGCGGTTCGGTTCATGCGAATGGACGCAGGTCATTCGGCTCTCATCTGAGTGCGCTCGTACTGTCCATTCTCGGCGTCCTTATTCTGCTTGTGCCTATGGCTTTTCTTGCAGTTGCGGTGACACGACAGCTCGCTGAACTGTTAAAGTCGGCGGTCCATTTTTTCGAAACAAACATGGACAAACTACGAATCGATCCGCAGAGCCAGCTGGGTGCAGCCATTCAATCATTTCTTGGCGATTCTTTTGATATGCGAACACTCGATCCAATACGCGAACTGCAATCCTTGCTGGCAGCCGGAGCCAATCAGGCACTCAAATTGTCCAGTTCGCTCATAAAAAACGTATTCAAATTCGTTATTGCAATCCTGTTCATTATATTCACACTATATTACCTGTTGATGGATGGAAATTCGCTAGGCGAAACCTTTGTTTCCATGATGCCTATTGACCCTGAGCACACGCGTATTTTCATGCGCAAATTGAGAGAAACAGGCAGACAGCTCGTCAAAGGATATTTCCTCGTCGCCCTCTTTCAAGGGCTTATGATGTTCATTTTGAGCCTCATATTCGGTTTCAGGAATAACCTTGTCCTTGCTGTGCTCACCGCCATCTCGTCGTTCGTTCCTATGGTTGGGACTGCGCTTGTGTGGTTCCCAATGGGCATATTCATTGCGGCGAGCGGCAATATCGGACTGGCCATCGCATTTCTGATCGCAGCAGGCATCGTTGTCTCCACGCTCGATAATTTCGTTCGCCCCGTAGTCCTGGGCGGACAGCTGAAAGTGCATCCGCTCTTTTTGTTTTTCTCGATCTCGGGAGGGCTCGTGGTTTTCGGCTTTAACGGAATTATTCTGGGTCCCCTTGTGCTCATGCTCTTTATCGCAGCAGGCGACCTCTACCGTTCCATCAGTGCCGAGGAAGACGAAGACACAAAAAAAAGCTCAGAGCTCACTTCTGAACAGCCGAACGAGAAAGTGCACTGACGAGCGCATCGCGATAGGAACTGTCGATAATCATATTGCCTGCAGTCCTCCCCAGGCCGCATTCCGGCCTTGCATTGCCATGAAAATCAGAACCTGCAGTCACAAACATGCCCCGCTCATGCGCCATGCGCTCGAGAATGACACATTGGCCGAATTTGGCAGTCGGATGGTATGCCTCAACTCCCTCTATTCCCATGTCCTTCCAGCGCGAGAACAATGTCCCCAACATCGCCTTCGAGACAAAGAGCGAATAGGGATGTGCGACCACTGACACACCGCCTGCTGCCTTGATCACGGAGAGCGCTTCTTCGAGAGGCAGGCATGATTTTTTTATGTAAAATGGCCTGCCTTTGCCCAAGTAGCGATCAAAGGCTTCCTGCCGAGTCCGGACACATCGAGCCTTGACAAGCAGATCGGCAAGATGTGGACGCCCGATATACGACTCGCGCGAAAGCTCAGAGATTTTAATGGTATCCAATTGAAAACCGGCATTGGCAAATAGCTCGAGAATTGCTTCATTGCGTTCATGGCGCGCATTGCCGAGACGGCGGGTCGCATCCTGAAGCGGCGCCGACTGTGGATCTATCCCATAGCCCAGCAGATGAAATTCTCCTGGCTCGAAATCGATCTCTATTTCAATGCCTGGAATGAATTCAATGCCATACGCGCAAGCTGCTTGCGCCGCCTCCGCGAGCCCTGCCACCGTATCGTGATCGGTGAGCGCAATGGTTGAAAGCCCGAGTCTGTGGGCAAGCGCCATCAGCTCAGAAGGAGAGAACTCACCATCGGAAGCGCTCGAATGCGTATGCAAATCTACCTGGGCCATTGGTCAGGTCCTGAATTCGGAATGGACAGCTCTCCAGATCGTCCAAAGCACTCAAGACGGATATCCGAAGGCAGTAACCTGCGCACGATTGAAGCGAGCATCGCCATTTCCTTATCATCGATGCTTGCAACCCAGGGCTCTGCAGGCGGCCTGGCTGTCGTATACAGTTGAATTGCACTGATATGCGCGCCCTTCTCAATCAGATTTTTCAGGACGCTGCAATACCGCTCAGCATCGAATAAAAGCCGCCCGGAAGAAGCATCCCGACAGATCATCGTCTGGATTTTGACAGGCGTAACCTCTGCAAAATGCGCAATACCCTCGATTATCCTATCAAATGAATAGTTCGAACCAGAAAGGATCGAATGCAGTTCAGAAGTGCCTCCATCGAGCTTTGCCCATATCTCGAAGCGGGCTTGCTTGGAGAAGCGGTGCAGAATCTTGCAGATTCGAGGGTTTAAAAACCCTGTAGAATTGGTAATAAGCACAATCGGCACATGGGAAAACTCTGCATCTCGGGAGACTTGTTCGCTTAGCACCTTTGCGACGGCGTAGAGCGCTTCTTCCAGAAAAGGCGAACAGGTAGGCTCGCCGTTGCCCGAAATGGAAATATCCTTGAGCGCAAAGGATTTCGCATAGGCCGGCCACTCTTTATCAAAAAATGCACGCAGCGCTGTCTCTATCATGCCCTCCGAGAGACGCGCCTGTGGATTCGAGAAAGGCTGCACTTCGCAGTAGGGACAGTTGTAGGTACAGTGCTTGCTATCGAGGAAAAGATTGATACCGAGCGAAAGCCCTCTCGCCCGCCGGGACACTACGGGATAAATGATGGAAGCAGCATCTTCGCCACGATGGTGCCGCTCGGGGGTGAGGAAGCCGAAATGCAGGGTATCAGTCATTGCCCATGCCTCTTGATAGTCTTGCGCATAGTATGCCGTATTCCATAGCTATGTGAAAAGACTTGAAACGACAAACGTTCATTCAGCCCCTTGACAGTTTTTGCAAAATCCGCAATCTTATACATGGTATGTGCAATTTTATTCCAGGCTTTCGGACCTCACTCCATCATCATCATGGCCATTTCTCGAAGAGCCGTGATGCGGAGAGGCGTTAGCCTGTACNTATGAGAACACCCGCAAGCCGGCTCTGCATGGGCCGGCTTTTTTGTAGACATGCGTCTTTCAAAAGCCGGCTCGTAAGGCCGGCTTTTGCGTTTTCTGGAATTGAACGAAACTGGACTAGTCCAGAAGGAGAAGGCGATGAGAGAGAAGAAAAACGAACGGACAGAGCTCAGGATTGGCTTGCCGAAAGGCCGCATGCAGGCGAAGGTGATCGAGCTTTTCAATGACGCCGGCATTCCCGTCTCTGTGGATGAGCGCGAATACCGCCCACGCATTGGGAACGGAAAGCCTCAGACACTCATTTCAAAAGAAATCGCGTATGAGGCCAAGCTCCTCAAACCGCAGAACATCGTCGAGATGCTCGCAACCGGCAGCCGCGATATTGGCTTTGCGGGCGCCGACTGGGTCCGCGAACTTGGCGTCGATCTGGTCGAGCTTCTGGATACCGCGCTCGACCCGGTGACCATTGTGGCTGCAGCGCCTGAAATGGTCGCAGAAGCATACAAAAAATGCAAAGGCAATATCGATATTGTAAAAAAGGCATGCGGACGGATGCCCATTGTCGCCTCTGAATACGAGGGCTTGGCAAAGGAGTGGATAGCGAAGAATCTGCCTGGCGCAGCTTTTGTGCGATCCTATGGCGCTACCGAAGTATTCCCTCCCGAAGATGCGGACATTATCATCGACAACTGCGCGACAGGCACAACCTTGCGCGCCAATAAGCTGTCCATCATCGATACCCTCATGTCAAGCTCGACACGCTTCTATGCCTCGAAAGACGCGATGAAAGACCCTGTCAAACGCGAGGCAGCGGACTCCCTCGTTCTCCTCTTTCGTTCGGTGTTGGAAGCGCGCCGCAGAGTCATGCTCGAAGTCAATATTTCGGCGGAACTCCTCGATCAGCTTGTGGCNATTCTTCCNTGCCTGCGCGCGCCGACTGTCTCGCCGCTCGGCAAAGGTGATGCATTTGCCGTAAAAGTCGCGGCTCCTCGGGATACGCTTGCGAGCCTTATCCCTGAAATCAAACGCAGAGGCGGCACCGATATCGTGGTAACCCAAATGTCGCAGCTGGTACCGTGAAGGAGGAAAAAGAATGCTTAGACTCGATGCAAATGAAGGCAGGTGCCTTCTTTCAGAGCAAGATTTGAAAGAAATCCTAAGCCCCGAGATAGCCCGGCGCTATCCGGTGCGGAGCCTCCTCGAAGAGCCGCTTGCGGCAATGCTGGGGCTTCCTGTTTCGTGTGTGCTTGCGACAGCCGGCGCAGACGATGCAATCGACCGGGCAGTACGATCGCTTGCGGGGCCCGGAGGCCTTGTCATGAGCACAAGCCCAGGGTTTGTCGAATTTCTTGAAGCAGCAAAGCGATCGTCAGCGATGTTCGAATCCATTCCGAAAGACCCGTTCGGCGCATTTCCCGTCGCGGAAATCTGCGAGGCAGTGAAAAGCCGCTCGCCGCAGGTTCTTATCCTTGCAAGCCCCGATAATCCGTCGGGTTCTGTGCTTGCGAAGAGCGAACTAGAAGTTGTCGCGAATGCATGCAGGGAAGCCGGCACCATCCTTATTTTCGATGCGACATACAGTGATTTTTCGCCGCACACCGCAAAACCCGCCGACGCCATCGCCTTTGCCAATGTCCTTGTCTCCGGCAGTTTTTCCAAATCGAGAGGGCTTGCAGGCTTTAGAATCGGCTACATCGCTGGCGGCGTGCAAACCGCACCAATTATTGCGCGCCTTGCGGATGCGGGGCCACCTTTTTCCCTTTCGAGCGCAGCAATCGAAGCTGGCCGGCGGGCGCTCTCGATCGATTCCAGTAGAGTGCAGGCCTTTGTGGATGAGGTACGCCGCGAAGTGTCCCTATTGACAGCACAGCTTCGAGGGCTCGGGTTTGTCGTTTCAGAGAGTGAGGCAAACTTTGTGCTCCTTAAAAGTTCTGCATCGGCGCGCATTGTCGAAATGCTCCGAGAACACGGTATCCTCGTCCGCACCTGGATGGGCAAAGCCGCCTATGAAGGTCTTGTGCGCATCACCGTACCAGGCGAAAAAAGCGAATTCGAAGAGCTTGTGCATGCCATAGACAGGCTCTCACAGTTCAAGGAGGCTTAAATGAACGAACAATCGATACAAAACGAAAAAGCCGGAGAGCCCCGGATTGCACGCCTCAGGCGTACCACACGTGAAACCGATGTCACAATTGCCCTGACGTTTTTGCCAGGCACAATCGATATCAAGACCGGCATAGGATTCTTTGACCATATGCTCACCCAGCTTGCCTTCCATGCAGGATGGAGCCTCGAGCTCACCTGTAAGGGAGACCTCGATGTCGACGATCACCACAGCGTTGAAGACTGCGCAATTGCCCTCGGCAAGGCTTTTGCGGAGCTTGCTCCTTCGGGCGCCGGACGGCAGCGGTTCGGCTATGCCTATGCGCCCATGGATGAAGCGCTCGCGCGCGCCGTCGTCGATATTTCAGGAAGATCCTACTGTGTGCTCTCGGGCACATTTGCAAGCCCCTCGATTGGAGCGCTTTCGACCTGCAATATTGCTCATTTTTTCCAGAGCTTTGCAGCAAATGCGAACCTGACATTGCACCTCGATATCCTGCGGGGAGAAAACGACCACCACAAGGCAGAAGCTCTGTTCAAGGCTTCCGCGCTCGCCCTCAAAAATGCCCTTGAGCCGCGCCAACAGGTACCGAGCGCAAGCACCAAAGGCGAAGCAAGCTTCAGCACACCAAGGGAGGATGCATGAGCCAGACACGCCCCCAAAGCCTCGTCATCATCGAAACAGGCGTCGCAAATTTGGCATCGGTACGAGCACTCGCAGTGCGCCTTGGATTGCAGCCCATCGTGACATCGGATCCCGAAGAGGTAGTGAGGGCGCCCTTCGTGCTTCTGCCAGGCGTGGGTGCTTTTGGCCCCGCTATGGATAAATTGCGCGAGAGAAGCCTCGATGCTGCAATTCGAAGCCGCGTTGCAGAGGGACGCCCCATTGCCGGCATCTGCCTCGGCATGCAGCTTTTTTTCGAAACAAGCGAAGAGTCGGAAGGAGTACAAGGCCTGGGGCTTCTTCCCGGGAAAGTAAAGCGGCTCTCCGGCGGTCTGCCCCTGCCTCAGCTTGGATGGAACAGAATCGAGCCTGAACCAGGATCGCGCCTTCTAGAGGCAGGCTGGGCATATTTCGCAAACAGCTATGGAGTGGACATTAAGGAGGATTCCGGCGAGAAAGGGACAGACATAGGCAAAACAGCCTCCCTTCAATTCGATTCCGTCAAGCTCGCAACCACAACCTACGGCAGCGCCTTTATCTCCGCAATCGAAGGGTGGCGCGATAATAAGCCTGTTCTCCTTCTGTGCCAATTCCACCCCGAACTTTCCGGCTCTTTTGGTAAAAACCTCTTTGCCCGCTGGCTCGAGCTGGCAAGCGAAAGGAGACGCGCATGAGCGGACTAGCTGTCAGAATTATCCCCTGCCTCGACTTCAAAGATGGCAGAGTCGTCAAAGGCGTGCGTTTCGAGAACCTCGTCGATTCGGGAGATCCGCTCGAACGGGCACTCCTCTATGAAGCTCAGGGAGCCGATGAACTTGCCTTTCTCGATATCAGCGCCACGGTCGAAGGCCGCAAAACCATGGCCAAGGAAGTCGCCCGCATACGCAGCGCCATTGCAATCCCCATCACTGTCGGCGGCGGCATTGCCTCCATAGAGGACGCAGCGCGACTTTTGGATTCCGGAGCTGACCGCGTGTCCGTCAACAGTGCGGCAGTCAGAGAGCCTGCCATCATCGAGGCCATCGCGCGCCGCTTTGGTGTCCAATGTGCTGTTGCCGCCATCGATGCTGCAGAAAACCCGGCAATGCCTTCGGGCTACGAGGTAAAAATCGCTGCAGGCGCAGTCGCAACAGGGCTCGATGCGATAGAATGGGCACGCGAAGCAGCACAGCGCGGCGCTGGAGAGATTCTCCTCACTTCGATCGATAGAGACGGCACGAATCTCGGCTACGAATGCAATTTGATCCGCCTGATTTCCCAAGCCGTACCGATTCCCGTCGTCGCATCGGGTGGAGCTTCCAAACCCGAGCATTTTCTGGAAGGATACAAAAATGGCGCGCTAGCACTGCTTGCTGCGGGCATATTTCATCGCGGTGAAGTAACTATTTCTGAAATAAAACAATATCTTTCGGCTCATAATGTGGAGGTAAGACTATGATTGTACCCAGTATCGATATCATGAACGGACGGGCAGTCCAGCTGCGAGGCGGCAAACAGCCACCTTTGGATGCAGGCAATCCCCTTGAGCTTGCTGAGCGNTACTCCCGGGTCGGCGAATTCGCAGTCGTTGATCTAGATGCGGCGATGGGCAAGGGAAGCAACCGCGACCTTGTGCTTTCGATGTGCAGGCGATGGCCTGTGCGCGTGGGCGGGGGCATCCGCACACAAGAGCTCGCGCTCGAATACCTCAATGCAGGCGCACGATACATTATGCTCGGCACTGCAGCAACACCGGAATTCTGCGCACAGCTGCCCCGCGAACGACTCATTGCTGCGCTCGACAGCCGCAACGACACAATCATGGTCGAAGGCTGGACAAAGCCGCGCGAAGGAAGTGTGGAAGAAGCCATACAAAAACTCGCTCCCTATGTCGCCGGCTTTCTTATCACCTTCATCGAAACCGAAGGCGATCAGTGCGGCATCGATATCGAGCGGGCAAAGCGCCTTGTCAAACTCGCGCCCGATAGAAAATTCACCTTTGCCGGTGGAGCTGCAGGCGGCGAGCAGGGGCTCGCGGATATTGCCGCGCTCGATGCACTAGGCGCCGATATTCAAGCTGGCACTTCGCTCGTCTTGGGCGATTTATCGCTTTCGGATGCCTTTGCTGCCCCGTTGCACACCGATCGCCCCGATGGACTCTGGCCAACCCTCGTCTGTGACGAATCCGGCAAAGTGCTCGGTTTGGTCTACTCTAACCGGGAAAGCCTGAAGCATGCCATCGAATCAGGCAAAGGAGCATACCACTCCCGTTCTCGAGGCTTGTGGGTCAAGGGGGAATCTTCGGGCAACGGCCAGATGCTCATCCGGGCCGACCTCGACTGCGACCGCGATACCATCCGCTTCACCGTCCATCAGGAAGGAGTCGGCTTCTGCCATCTGCAACGACGCAACTGCTTTGATGATGGCTATGGGCTCGAAAAACTGAACCGTACTATTTCAAAGCGCATGAAAGATGCGCCCCAAGGTTCCTATACCAGAAGGCTTTTTTCGGACGAAGCGCTCCTCGCCTCCAAACTCAGAGAAGAAGCCCAGGAACTTGCTCAGTCTAAAACCAGAGATGAAGCAGTGGCGGAGGCGGCTGATGTCATGTACTTTGCACTCGTAAAAACCATCAGCATGGGTGGCAGCCTTTCCGACATCGAAGCTGAACTCGAACGGAGGTCTCTGCGCGTCACGCGAAGGGGCGGCAATGCAAAGCCAGAATTCTTAGGCGGCGAGGGGAAAAACGAATGGAAAAGTATACATTAAAAAGAATTACTATAGAGGAAATTCCCGAGCCCTCAATGCGGCTCTTCGACGCTGAAGTAGATGCTGTCGCAATAAAGGCAATCGAAGCGGTACGCTCTGGAGGCGAAACGGCGCTCCGCAGGTGGGCACAGGAATTCGATGGGCTTGCCGAAGGCGCGCCGCTCGTCATTGAGCGGAAAGAGATGAAGGCGGCATATGATTCACTGCCGGAGGAGACAGCTGCGCTCCTGGAGCGCGCCAAAGGCCGCGTAGCGGCCTTTGCGGCCGCCCAGCGCGCGTGCCTTGCCCCGCTGGACGTGCCCGCGCTGGGCGGCCGCCACGGGCACGATTTCGTGCCCGTGGCGCGCGCAGGCTGTTATGTTCCTGGCGGCGCCTTCCCACTGCCTTCCAGCGCCCTCATGACGGTCATACCAGCAAAGGCCGCAGGCGTCCCCGAAGTATGGTGCGCCGGCCCGAAACCGACCCGCGAAACCCTCGCTGCAGCCTGGCTTGCCGGTGCGGACGGTTTTCTGCAGTGCGGCGGTGCCCATGCGGTCGCTGCCCTCGCGTTCGGCATCGCCGTTCCGCGCTGTGATGTCGTGGTCGGACCCGGCGGCAAATATGTCGCAGCCGCAAAGCGCCTTTTGTATGGCATTGTGGGCACCGAAGCTCCTGCAGGCCCTTCCGAGCTCCTTGTCATTGCTGATGAAAGCGTCGAGCCGGACATTGTCGCGGCTGATCTGCTCGCCCAAGCAGAACATTCTCCCGATGCAATGCCAGCCCTCATCGTTACGGACGAAGGGCTTGCAGGCCGCATCGAAGAGGAACTCTCGGCACAGCTTGCCGCCCTCCCCGAGCCCAACCGCAGTATCGCACGGCGCTCGCTGCAAAACGGCTTCTGCTGCATCGAGCCTGACCTTTCGCGTATCGCCGATGGCGCAAACCGCTGTGCGCCCGAACACCTCGAACTAGCGACCTCTGAGCCGCGTGCTCTCGCAAACCGCATCAAGAACGCAGGCGCAATCTTTCTTGGCCCAGGCTCTGCCGAAGTCTTCGGCGATTACGGCGCAGGTCCTAACCACACCCTCCCCACTGGGGGAGCCTCTCGCTTTGCTGCCGGGCTTTCGGTTCTGCACTTTCTGAGAGCACGCACATGGCTTTCTATCGATGATCCGGCGGATCTTGTCGATGACACCGCAGCATTCGCCCGCCTTGAAGGCCTCGAAGCGCATGCCCGCGCGGCGCTTATCAGAAGCCGTAGATCTTCGAGTACTTCTCTCGGAGGTACTTCTCGAACCAGACAGGGTCCAGCTCCTGCCCAGTAACCTTTTTCACGAGCTCGCCCGGCGTATAGCGCGATCCCTGGGCATGGACATTCATGCGCAGCCATGCGAGCACCGCGCTCGTGTCACCGCGTGAAATCCGAGCCTCGACATCCGGAATTTCTTTCTTGAGTGCTGCCCAGAACTGCGCTCCATAGAGATTCCCCAGCGCATAACTCGGGAAATATCCAAAAGCGCCCATCGACCAATGCACGTCCTGAAGGCACCCTTGCCGGTCATCTGGCGCTTCGACGCCTAAAAGCTCGCGATACTTTGCCCGCCAGGCTTCAGGCACTTCTTCCACGTTGAGAGACCCATCGAAGAGCGCGGATTCAAGCTCGAATCGAGCAATGACATGCAGACCATAGGTCACTTCATCCGCTTCGGTTCGTATGAGGGATGGGCTCACCCTGTTGATCGACTTCACAAAACCTTCCAGATCGAGCCCTTCGCCTGCCTCGCCGAGAAGGGCGCTCAATGCGGGGAAATGCCGCTCCCAGAATGCGCGCGATCGCCCAACGATATTCTCCCAGAGCCTGGACTGCGATTCATGCACAGCCATCGATACAGCTTCGGCCAGCTTCGAGCCACGATACTCAGGATTTGGGTCAATACCCATTTCATACAGCGCATGCCCGGATTCGTGGATGGTACTGAAAAGGCTCGACNGAAAATAATCTTCAACATATCGAGTCGTTATGCGCACATCATCGGCGCCGAGCGTTGTCGTAAAGGGGTGAGCGGAGACATCGAGCCTTCCGCGGTCGCGCTCATAACCAAGCACGTTCATGAAGTAATGGCTGATGCGCTCCTGGGTATGCTTGTCGACCCGTCGGCCAGAGCATTTGTCCTCGATCTGAGGGCGCTCGCGTATGCGCGCAAGTATTTCGACGAGGTATGCTTTCATCTTCGCAAATACCGCTGCTACGGATTCTTGCGTACTGCCCGGCTCGAAGAGGTCAAGGAGCACATCGTAGGGCTTTGCGTTCGGGTTGAGATANTGTGCCCGCTGTTTGTTGAGTTCCACCATGCGGGAAAGATGAGGCTTGAATGCCGCAAAGTCGTTGTTCTTTTTGGCATCTGCCCATGCGGCCTGCGAAAGGCTTGCTTCTTTGGCATATTCGGTGACGAAGGCCTCGGGCAGTTTCGTTTCGCGGTCGTAATCGCGGCGCATGACGCGCACGTAGGCTTTTTCGTCTTCCGAGAGGTCGGTTTTTGCTTCNAGTGCTGCNAGCAGTTCCCCGATTTCGGGGTTGACTGCTTTTTGATGAGCCAGCCCTTCGAGCAGCGCAAGCTGTGAAGAACGCTCTTCAATTGCCTTGGGCGGCATGTAGGTTTCCTGATCCCATCCAAGGATCGCACCTATGTGCATTACAAGGCTGTGTTCGCGGTCAAGCTCGAGGAGCTTGGCGGTTTCTTTATGCATCGATTTCCTCCCTTTACTGTATGGCTTTGACCTAATAGTAGCACCAGAACGCCGCTCTTTGTATACTGAAATAGTGTTTTTGCGTGAACTGACTCAAGATGTGCGTATTCTGAAAGGTGCAGGCCCGGCGACCATGCGGGCTCTGGCGAATCTCGGCATCCACACGGTCGCCGATCTCTTGCTGCACTTGCCGCGGGATTACGAGGATAAGACAAAACTAGTCCCGCTCTCAAAGTTTGCCGAAGCAAAGGTGTTCACAATAGCACGCGTAATCCGGCACGAGTGGTTCGGTTTCGGCAGAATGCGCACGCTCAAGATTCTCATCGAGGATGAGTCGAGTGAGGCAGCGCTTCTTTGTTTCAACAGACCTTTCCTGGAGCAGATGGCACCGGTTGGCTCAATGATCCAGGTGTACGGCAAATTCCAGTTCAAGTACGGCGAAATACAGTCTTCCTCTTTCGAAATCAAACGCATCGATGGTGGTCCCGCCGCGGAAAAGGCTCTCTCGCCCGTCTATCCGCTCACCGAACATCTCAATCAGATGGCCATGCGCAAAATGGTGACACTTGCGCTCAATAAATTCGCCTCGCATATCGAAGACGAGCTTCCCGCCTATCTGCTCGATCGCCATCAATTCTTCAGAAAAACCGATGCAATTCGAGCAATTCACTTTCCCTCATCCTGGGAGGATGCCAAACGTGCCCATGATACGCTCGCCTATGAAGAGCTTTTCTATTTTCAGCTCGGTATTGCCCTGCGCATTCGCGCAAGGCGCTCAAAAACCATCGAGCGGATTCAGTCGCCGGGCGTACTCGCGCGCCAGCTGCGCGAGCGCCTTTCCTATGCGCTGACGGATGACCAGCAGGCGGTTCTCCAAGAGATTGTCGATGACATGCACAAGCCCTACCCCATGGCGCGGCTTTTGCAAGGCGATGTTGGATGCGGCAAGACAATTGTCGCACTGCTTGCAGCGCTCTATGCCGTGGAACGTGGGGGCCAGGTAGCAATTATGGCGCCTACCGAACTGCTCGCGCGCCAGCATGCGAGTATTGCAGCTCACCTTGTGGAGCCGCTTGGCGTTCGGCTCGCTTTCGTCACTGGTTCCGTATCGAATGCTGCACGGCCGCTTCTTCTCTCTGCACTTAAGAACGGCGATATCGATATCGCTATCGGCACGCACGCACTCTTTTCGGAGGATGTGTCATTCAAGAATCTCGAGCTTGTGATTATCGATGAACAGCAGCGCTTCGGCGTGCTCCAGCGCATCGCACTCTACAAAAAAGGGCATGTCCCCGATCTGCTCATGATGACCGCCACGCCGATTCCGCGGAGCCTTGCGCTCACGTTTTTCGGGGATTTGCAGGTTTCCACCATCAAGAGCCTTCCGCCTGGGCGCAAGCCGGTCGTAACGCATCTTGCGCGAGAAGATAGGTGCGACAGGGTATACGAATTTGCGCGCGCAAAGCTCAAAGAAGGGCGCCAGGCGTATTTTATCTACCCCGTGATCAGCGAATCAGACCGGCTTGGCCTTCGCGATGCCGAGTCCATGGCTGCACATCTGGCACAAGAGGTCTTCCCCGAATTCAACGTGGGGCTTTTGCATTCGCGTCTGGGCGATGATGCAAAAATGGAGGCGATGAACCAGTTCGCGGCAGGCAATATCCAGGTACTCGTCGCGACAACGGTGGTTGAAGTAGGCGTCGATGTTCCCAACGCAACCATAATGGTGATCGAACATGCAGAGCGTTTCGGGCTTTCAGCCCTGCATCAGCTGCGTGGACGTATCGGCAGAGGGCCCCATCAAGGGTATTGTTTTCTGATCTATTCAAAAGACCTCACCGAAGAAGGCCGGATGCGGCTCAAAGCGCTCTACAACACTAACGATGGTTTTACGATAGCAGAAGAAGACCTCAAAATCCGCGGCCCCGGGGATCTTCTTGGCATCGAGCAGGCGGGCGAGCTCAATGTGCGAATTGCCGATATGCGAACGGATTTCGACTTGCTCAAAGAAGCACGCAAAGAAGCATTTGCGGTGATTGAAAAGGACCCTCTCTTGACCGAGCCTGAGCATGAGGCTATCCGCCAGGTTCTGACCCGAGCAAATCCCCTCCGAGAGCGATGATTGCTCGCCTGAATGGTTATGGGCTTGGCTTTTTGCAGGGCTCTGGACTGCTTTGCCTTGCACTTTACCGTCTGCGTTTGCGTGACTTCGGTCCGCCATGCTGCAGCACGAGCTCGGAACAGCTCATGTAATCGATAACTTTGCTTCTTTTGGCGCCTGGGCCGAGCATTTTTCGAATCTTGTTGAATTTGCGGCGCATGTACTGGATCGATGGGATGCTGGTTCCGAAGTGCTGCGCGAGTTCCCAATCGCGATGGATATAACGGCCGTATGCATCTTTGCGGTTGAGGGAGATAAACTCTTCGATGCGCTCGCGCGTCCACTCTTTGGCTGTGCCTTCTGAATAATTATGTTCCAGCATGCGGCGTTTGGTGCGCTCTGTAGCCCCTTCCATCTTCCGCTTTTTCCAGTACGCATTGCGATTGCGCGCACGGATGATGTCTTCGCGCGTATAGCCGGTGCGTTCCATCCATATTCGCGCAAGCCGAGCCTTTTCCGCAGGCTTGAGCTTCGATTTGAGCGAATTCTCCACGTATTCATCGGGAGTCGCCGATTCGATAATCAGCTTTTCTGACTTTTTCATATTCTTAATATAACAAAGAATTGCAGAAAAGAAATAGCGTCACGTTAGATACTTTGCCCGGTGATTTTATTCACGCCGGAAGGCAATTGCTTCCCAGCCNTTTTTGCGCTCACTTTGTGGTAGCTTCGAGAAACCCAAGGGTTTCTGGCGCACAAAACGTTCAATTGAGGTTGCATTGGAAGCAATGACTGCAACAGCCCCCCTCTTGAGCACTCTGGATAGAAGCTGCCAGTAATAGCCTGCACTATCGAATTTCGGAATATCTTCAGGAAAGAGAACCACAGCATCGATACTGAATGGCGCCAATGCTTCCATCTCATGCTCGGCGCATTGCAAGGCTGGTCCTCCGGCGCTATTCTCTTTTTTTGCAAAAGCCGGCTCCAAAATTCGTACCGAATTGTCGAACCCCGCACGCTCGAGATTCCAAGCGGAGCCGCTAAGCGCAAGCACATCGTGCGATTTTAGAATAATTTCGGAAGAACCGAGCACTTTCATGCACCACAGCGGCACAATGCCTGCTCCTGGCTCGATGACAAGAACACGGCGCACCAGTGAACCAGCAAATGCTTGCCGAGCGAGGGCAAGCGCGCACAGAGTCGCAAACGAAGGTTCATCGAATTCCGGCAAGCCTTGAATCCCGTCCCAGACAAGCGATGCGCCTCCAATCGATTCTCGAGCATGTGACCGCACATAGGCTTTGAACCACTGGCGAGCATTTCCACGTACAGATTCCTCAAGGGCTTTCTTGACGGTATTTACCCCTGCCGGCATTTCCCCTGCCCTCGCAATGCATACCATATGGTTCTTTGTGGAGACTGTCCGCAGAATCTCGAAACCGGCTTCTATGCACCATGTCCGCGCCTGCGCGGCGAGAGGGGCAACAATCACAAAAGCGAATATTCCGCCCTCGTGCAAAAGCTCCTGCGCTACCACACCAACATACTGCGAGAGCAGCGCAGGCCCAGCCTTGGCCGGCAGATTGGCAACAACTGCCTCGTACGGTGCATCGGGGTCCGGCTCGCACAAGAGACCGGGCGCTGCGACAAGTGCTGCATTTCTTTGCACCACCTTAACTTTTGCAAATGGCCGCTTTGCGCACTGTGCCAGCTCTATTCCTCCGAGGCCTAGAAGCTTGACGGCAAGGCCGTTTCGGCTTGCATTGCGTGCCGCAAAGGCTGCTGCCCGAAAATCTCTGTCGCGCATGACTACTTCCATATTCGGGCAGGAGGCAGCCAGGCTTATCCCGATGATGCCGGTTCCACAGCCTGCATCGAGCACCCGCTGCGCTTCTACGATACCGGGTTCGTGTGCAATCTCTTTCAAAAGGAGGCGTGTTCCCGCATCTATGTCAAATGATGAAAATAAGGCGTGCGACAATTCGAATTTCAGCCGCACGCCTCGATATGCGAAATCAGTTGTCTTATTGACAAGCGGATCGAGCGGACAGGCCGCCTCCTCCCGCTCATTCGTTGACGCGTTCAACGTACTCGTTCGACTCCGTATTCACAAGGATTTTCTCTCCCTGCTTGATAAAGAGCGGTACACGCACCACAAGCCCTGTTTCGGTCGTAACGGGTTTTGTCGCTCCCGATACTGTGTCGCCGCGCACATAATTCTCGCTCTCCACCACGGTAAAAACCATTTTATAAGGTATTTTGATATCGATAGGCTCGCCTTCCCACATGACGATGGTATAGGTTTCACCTTCCTTGAGATATGGAGCCCGATCCTCATGGGCTGCAACAGGGACTTCGAACTGGTCGAAGGTCTCGTTGTTCATAAAATGGAAAAATTCGCCATCATTGTATTGATACTGGCAATCGACAAGATCCACTTGTGCATCTTCGACAAAATCTGCTGTTTTTATTGTCTGGGTAATAACATTGCCGTTCTTGAGATTTTTTGCTTTTACCCTTGCGAAGGCTGATCCTTTGCCGGGGTTTACAAACTCGCGCTCCACTACAATGTGTGGTGTCCCATTGATGAGAAGACAGGTGCCAATTCCGATTTCACCGCCACGAACCATATATTTTTCCTCGATAGATAAAGAATTGAGTTGAGCTATACTAGCGCGCAGAGGGCTTTTGTGTAAAGCCTTGGAACTCAAAGGGGAAGAGCATGACCTCGGCGAGCGAGCGCTTGCCAAGCAGAACCATGAGAAGCCGGTCAAAGCCTACTGCAACGCCTGAACAGGGTGGAAAATGCTCGAAAATCGAAGCATAGGAATCGTCGATTGCGTGCGGGACGAGCGCCTGGCGTTTTTTTTCGCTCTGCGAAGCAAAGTAAGCGCGGACAGCTTCAGGGCTCGCCATCTCGGTAAAGCAGTTGGCTATTTCGATGCCAGACACATAGAGCTCCCAGCGTTCCTTGTACATGGTGCCGGGAATATCTCTGGCGAGGCATTCGATCCCTGCTGGATATTCATTCAGCACCAGCGGCCGGTCCTGCGGCAAGGCAGGTTCGACGATGCTCAAAAAGAGAATATTGAAGGCATCTTCCCATGGAGCATCGTTGGGTACGAGGAGGCTGCGCTCACGGCAGGCTTCGCGCATTGCTTCAGGCTCTGCGAGCGCATCGAGGTCTGCATGGGCGAACTCGTGCCAGGCCTCCTTCATGCTCATCACGCGGAATGGAGGCTGCGCTTGCAGCGGCGTTTCGTCTGTGGCAAGGGCGGCAAAGAGCTCCTCCGTCACATGGATATTGTCGGTACTCGAGAGCCCCACCCCATAGTATTCCAGCATGGTAAACTCAGGATTATGAATGTGTGAGACAGACTCGGCATTGCGCCATGATTTGCAGAGTTGAAACACGCTCCGCCCTGTTGCCGCAATCACTTTTTTCATCCATATTTCCGGCGATGGGACGAGATAGAGCGGCATGCGGCCTCTTGTCGGGTGCACATACTCCGTCTCGAACACTTCGAGGCATGATTCCGGAATGAGTGAAGGAGCAAGCGCAGGCGTATCGGTCTCAAGGTAATTCCGCGAAAGGAAAAACTCGCGAGTGATGGTCACCATGCGTGACCGCGCCTGCAGCATCGGAATGTCCATGGCACACATGACACAAGTATACCGAAATGGCTGAATTATGGAAACGCTGGAATGCGACAGTGAGAGAATAGCTGATCTCTCCTCGGGCTTTTTGGACAATGTTAGAGCAGGCGGGATTGGAGGTCGAAGCTCCTGCCTGCGAGCTGTCCGGCAGCGAATGCGGCGTTCCTCTTGAGAGCCTCAGGCTCAATCCACTTCTGATCGAGTGCGGAGCCTTTGAAGACGGCACGCAGGTCCGTATCGCTCATCGCTGCGATGAATGCAGCATCAAAGGCGCCGCCTATTCTCCCCAGAGTACTGGAAGCTTCGCTGTCGGGCTTGAAATAAGGGCATGCTTCGAGACAGATGTCACAGCCATAGAGCTGATTCCCCCACGCCGATTGGATATCCTCGGGAAGCAGGCCTGTACCGCTTGTATAGTTCTGGATACAGCGGGCGCGTTCGTAACGGGGCAATTCTGCGAGCGCCAAAGCGCCGGTCGGACATGCATCAACGCACCGCTGGCAGGTTCCGCAGAGCGCAAGGGGCATAATGGGCTCATCATGCAGAGTTCCTGCTTCCATGCCAATATCGAAAGGAAGGAGCACAAGGCCGAGAACGACCGCAGATGACCATTTCGGCCAACTTGAAATTTCAGTGCATCGGCTGTCCTGTGATTCTGCATTGCCCGTACGCCGTGCGATCAGAAGACCATTGCGACCGATGGTGCCCAGGCCCGCAGCGACCGCAAGCGCCTTCTCAGGAAAGCGCGAATTCGAAAACCGGTGCCATTCTCGGGGCGAGAAAACCGGCAAGCCCCGCGCTCTGGCTTCATCCGAAATAGACTTGACACAGTCTGCAAGCCTTGCGATTGTCTCTCGATACCAGTTTGCTCTGGCAAAACGCCCTACTGCAGCCACAGGCCGGCCTTGCTTTGCAACCGGCAATGGCGCCAGGCTGCGGGCTGCTCGCTCTTCGTCGGATTCAGGCTCGACATCCGGCGCGTATCGCAGCGCAACGACAAGCATGGCCCCTGCGCTGTCGAGCTGGTAGCGTGCCCATATTTGTTCGGAATTCTGGGAGGGGCTTGCGCTATATGGTGCATTCTGGCTTTTCTGCGCTCCGCCTTCAGGCAGGCGCACGTTCATCAGCGCATCGTTTTCAGGCAGACCCTCGTTCATCAGCGCGGCGCTTTCCTCTTGCGCAGCCCCATGTTCGCGGAACACCCGCACCCACTCTTCTTTTCTAAGGATTCCATACGAGAAAAAATGCTGCGCAGCAGCACTCTGCAGAAGTGCCGCCGCGTACCACTGCCCCGCCCCGCCTTCGAGCACCATAGATATGATTATGGAAGCGGGAATCGCTTTGTCAGATCGAGCACTTCCTGTTTGACACGTGCGATTACCTGCGGATCACCCTTCGATTTCATTACATCCATGATAAAGCCGGCAATGTTCTCCATCTCCGCCGGCCCCATTCCGCGAGTCGTAATAGCGGGCGTTCCGACGCGAATGCCAGAAGTCACAAAAGGACTTTTCTTGTCAAAGGGAATACCATTCTTGTTTACAGTGATATTGGCTTCATCGAGCCATTTCTCGGCATCTCTTCCGGTAATCCCGAGCGGTGTGAGGTCGACAAGCATGAGGTGATTATCGGTTCCCCCGGACACAATGCGCGCCCCGCCATCGCTGAGCGCTTTTGCCATTACCTTTGCGTTCAGAAGCACGCGATCGATGTATTCCGCAAAACTCGGCTCTAATGCTTCCTTGAGCGCAACTGCTTTTCCAGCATGATATGCATGAGCGGGCCGCCTTGGATGCCTGGCATGACCATGCTGTCGATTACCTCGGACCACTTGCGGAGTGCATCGCCCTTGGGCGTCATAATGCCGCGATTGTTCTCTTTATCCCTTCCCACCAGAATCATGCCGCCGCGCGGTCCACGCAGCGTTTTATGGGTTGTTGTCGTAGTAAAATCGGCGACCGGAATCGGACTCGGATGCCGGCCGACCGCTACAATGCCTGCAATGTGCGCCATGTCGACCATGAGATACGCACCCACTTCGTCGGCAATTCTGCGGAATGCATCGAAATCGATAATGCGCGAATATGCGCTCGCTCCGGCGATGATGAGCTTGGGCTTGTGCTCGCGTGCGAGGTAGGCAACCTGGTCGTAGTCGATGGTCTCGGTGTCGGGATTGACTCCATAACTTACTACTTTGTAAAGCTTGCCTGAGAACGAAACAGGTGCGCCGTGAGTCAAATGCCCGCCATGCGCCAGGCTCATGCCCATAATCGTGTCACCGGGGTTCAAGGCTGCGAACAGCACGCCCATGTTCGCCTGGCTTCCTGAATGCGGCTGGACATTGGCATGGTCAGCTCCAAACAGCTTTTTCGCTCTGTCGCGCGCGAGGTTTTCGGCTATATCGACAAATTCGCAGCCGCCATAGTAGCGCTTGCCGGGATAGCCCTCTGCATATTTGTTTGTCAGCACGGAACCGGCGGCTTCCAGTACCGCCCTGGATGTATAGTTCTCGCTGGCAATGAGCTCCAACTTGCTTTTTTGTCGATCCATCTCTGCGAGCATCGCTGCATACAGCTCAGGATCAACAGATTGTATATATGACATAGTTCCTCCCTAGACTATAATACCCAAATATCGAATATTCTGCAAAAGGCGAGGCCTTGCCGCGAATCAAACGCTCACAGGCAAACGCGGACAGCTGCCGGATGTATCAAGGGTTTGCATGCCAGCTGAGCATCCCGATATCCCATGTCGAGCTGTAACTCAGCCCAAACGAAAGCTCATCATACTCAAAGAATGACCAGGATACTTTCTGTTTTTTCTGGACTTCGCGCGAAATAGCCGGCAGCAGACGATACCCTCTTCCCATTGCAATATGCCGATTATCGATACCACGATAGTATATCAGACGATCGGAAAAACCGCCACTGAATTGCTGAGGAACATAGCCGGATGCCAGAAGGGGATCGAAAGGAATCCATCCAATCCCTGTCAGATAATATTCTCCCCAGAAATGAGGAATGAGCCTGTTGTCNTCTGTTGCGAGAAAGCCAGCGATGGGTACGGCNGGAATACCAAGCGCACGGAGTACCGCACAATTCAACAGAGCAAGAGCGCGCGTGCCTCCTACTTTATTCTTCAGNGCAACGAGCGCATCATCTGTTAGCCCCTGGCTTTTATCGTTCAATCTGATGTTGGAAGACACCCACTGCGACGCAAGCACAACCTGGCGAAAGGGGTTCTTTTCCTTTTTCTGAATCGCAAGCGCTGCTGCTTGAATGGTGGGGTCATCGGAGGGAACAAGCATGTCAGCAGTGAGAAAAGGTGCAAGAAACGCTGGCCCTGGCAAATTTATGCTTTGCAGAGACGAACTCGCAAGATCCGCACGCATTTCCGATACATCGATTTGCAGCTCTCGCACTATTTCGATTTTCCCCTTGCTTGCCTCTGCCTGTCCGAGGCGGAATTCCTGCCAGTTCTTTTCGTCTGCAACAAGGTATTCCGCCCCGCTTGTAACTGAAATCTGCGCATTCTGATTCGCCCGGTTCGACGGTTTGGTGAGAAACAGCGAAAGCTGACCTTCCGGAAGGGAGGCTGCAACATGGATGGCTATGCGTTGCTCAATGCTGTATCTCGCCGTTTCGCCTTTCCATGTTCTTCCCATTGTTCTGGAAACAGCAATAGGATACACATTCGAAGTACCCCATTTCGTTCGGATAAAAATAAAACCGTTTTCGGTCTCGTCCGGAACCCGCACAACGATTTTATTTTCTGTCCATGCCTCGACAAGTTTGTCTGCCGAATTCACTTCGATGAAATTCGATGGATCATCCAGCGCGAGTGTGGAGACCGAAGCAATCCTGGTAAAAAACACCGCTGATCCTTCTTCAGGATCGCCGAAATGGTCGCCCGAAACAATAAGAGGTTCGCCAATCTGGACACGTGTAGTTGGCTGCATGCCCGAAATGACTGGATGCATGCTGGGGTTTGGGGATGATTTCGATATTTCAGGCATTTTCGATGCATCGGCGAGCATGAGCGGATTGGAAAGCCCGAGCCTGGTCTGGATGCGCACAATTGAGGTATCTACTCCATGCGGCATTCGGATAGAAATGAGCTGAGGACTCCAGTACAGTACTGCAGGAGAAGGCAGCGGTGCTGCATCGAACAGCACCTTTCCAGGCTGTTCTCCAAAGTTGCGCCCGAAGAGAGATACAATCTCGTCTGGCTTTGAGCTGACAGGGTCAATCGCAATGAGAACCGGGCGGCTCACTGCATAGAAGGCGATCGCTCCTCCAGCAACCATGAGCACAAGCATGCATACAATGATGAGCGCCCGCCTCTTCATGTATCACTTCTGATTTACGAGTATCTCTATTGCTACCGGCGCGCCTTGCTTATTGTCACCGCCGAGCGGATAGTAATAGAAAAGGGCTCCCAATGGCACACGGATCGTGTGGACCGATGTATTCATCTGAATCGAATTGTCCGGGCTTTTCGACCAGATCTGATTCTGGACAAGCATGGTCAAGTCTTTCTTTACAAGCTCTACCGGCATGAATACGATCATCGCGATGAGCTGGTCACCTTGTATTTTTATGCCGAGCGGAGAAGTAAGGCTGACATCGCGCAGAATCGGCTCGTCCCATGCAGGCAGGGCATCCTTGTCCAAAGGCTGGGCATTGTTTGCTTTTGAACTCTGAGAATGGATAGCAGCCGACTGGATGGCACCGACCATGACCGGCGTCAGCATGAACGCTGCCCGCAAGCGAAACTGGAAGACAGGGAGAGGCGGGGGTGCGTCAGGATTTTGCGATGGTATGGTTGGCGTACCTTGTGCCGCCGGCTGGACTGATTGTGCCTGCGCGAAGAGACCGCCTGCGCCTGCCAGCAGAAACACAATAATCACCAGCCCGCGAATTCTCATTTCACATCTCCCTGAGCAGGAACAGCCATGACCGTCGGTTTTTGTTCGCCAATATTATAGATGACATATACAGGTGCAGCGCTCGAAAGAGGCACCGGCATCGTTCCAGGGGCTCGTATCGTCACAACTTTTGAAGGATCGGTCTGGGAGAGGGTGGATACAAGGCTTTCAATATTGGCATTTGTCGTTGCAGGCAGTCGCGTGCTGAGCGCAAGAGCCTGGTTTGCGTATCGCCCGGGTCCAAAAATGCCGAAAGCAAGCCCTGCAAAAAATACCATCAAGAGTGCTGAAGCAACCAGCAGAGGAAGCGGCACTGACACTCTTCTGGAGCTGAGAGCCGAGATAATTGGGTATCGTGAGGCCAGCCGACGCCGTCCTTGCATCGACGCAGCTTTTTCTGTCTCTTCGAGTGAGAGCCTGATTCTCTGAACGGCATGCGCAAGCTTGAGTGTATCGATGCTGTCCGCACTTCTGAGACGCGCGCGCAGTTCGCGGTATGTTTCCACGCGAGTTCTGCATCGCTCACACTGCTCAAGATGGAGCTCAATCCGCTCTTTCCATGGCGAAGGCACTTCGTTATCGACAAAAGCGGTCAGAAGGGTTTCATCAGGACACATGAGTACCTCCCTCGCTTAAAAGCGAAAGCAATGCCTGGCGAGCACGGAATGCACGAACTTTCACATTTCCCTCGGATATTCCAAGTACCTTTGCAATTTCTTTGTAGTTCATTCCTTCATATTCTTTCAAAATCAGCACAATCCGCAGGTTTTCGGGCAGTTTTGCCAAGGCTTCGCGAACTTCTTCCGCAGATTCCTTCATGAGCAGTTCATGCTCGGCAGATTGTTCGGTTCCAGCATCCTGGTTCTGCTCTTCGCCATTCGATGCGGCGCTCGAAGATGACTTCGCCTGCGTCGTTTCAGCCTTCCACCAGTGCTCATAAGCTTTGAATTCCCTCAGCTTGCGCTTCGACCAGTTGATCGCGCCATTTTTGACCACTCTGATGAGCCAATACCGCGCATCTTCATCCGAAGGAAACTGCATCCGCTTTTCAAGCATCTTGCCGAAGGCATCCTGGACGACATCTTCTGCGGATTCCCAATCGTTTGTTATGCGTACGGCAATGCGCAGCAAAAGATCTATGTTCTGCGCAAAGATGCGATCGAAATCCGAAGATGAACTATCATCCTTTCTTTGGAACAATGTACTTACCCTTTTGTTACAGCCTCTGCGGCGGATTCGAGTATATCAGGCGAACCTGTGCCTAGTTCGTCAGTTTCCATGAGGTACCATCCGGTCTGTCTTCGAGCTGAATGCCCCTCGCTTTGAGCTCATTGCGAATCGCATCTGCCGCTGCATAATCGCGTGCTTTCTTGGCAGCGGCACGGCGTCGTATCATATCTTCGATCCAACGGACTGTCTCTTCATCGACTGAAGCTTCCCGCTTTTCTGCAGTATCGAGACGCAAACCCAGCACTCCATCCATATCGAGGATGCATGCAAGCGCATCCGCAGGCGGAATTTCCGTATCCTTGAGCATGGTCCAGACCTGGGCAAGCGCACGCGGCATTGCAAGGTCGTCGCCGAGTGCATCGTCAAAAGCCTGTAGATAGGCCTTTGCAGCGGTTCCAATCTGTTCGGACCGAACAAGCGAATGAGCTGGCTGTCCGGCAGCCTCTTTCAGCGCTATAACCCGGTCCACAAGCGCCAGCCGCGCTGCCCTCGCCTGATCGAGCCCCTCCCAAGAAAACGTGAGCTGGCTGCGATAATGTCCGCCTAGGCAGAAATAGCGATAATCGAGTGGATCATAGCCCTTGTCGACGAGCGCCTGCAGCGTGAGGAAACTGCCGGAAGATTTNGACATTTTTTCTTTGTCTAAAACGAGAAATTCGGCGTGCATCCAATAATTCACCCATTTATGACCGGTCGCTGCCTCGGACTGGGCGATTTCGTTGGTATGATGAACGGCGATATGGTCAACGCCCCCTGCATGAATATCGAACTGNTCTCCAAGGTATTTCATGCTCATTGCCGAGCATTCGATATGCCATCCGGGGTAGCCCCTGCCCCATGGGCTATCCCACAAAAGTGCCTGATTTTCGAACTTGGACTTCGTGAACCACAGGACGAAATCGAAAGGATTGCGCTTGTTGGGATCGATTTCTATGCGCGCGCCNGCCTTGAGCCGCTCGAGCTGAAGACCTGCCAGCTCTCCATAATGGTCGAATTTCGATACATCGAAGTAGAGATTGCCACCTGCAAAATACGTATAGCCATTCGCTTCGATGCGCTGTATGAGATGGATCATATCCTGAATATGATCGGTTGCCTTGCAGACGATGGTGGGGCGGTTGATGTTGAGCCGCTGTGTGTCGGCAAAAAAAGCATCGGTATAGAATTGCGCAATTTCGAGTACCGACGAGCCTCGCTCCCTCGCCGATTTGACCATTTTATCTTCGCCGGTATCATCGTCGCCGGTCAGATGCCCGACATCGGTGATATTCATGACATGCGTCACATCATAACCGAACCGTCGCAGTGTCCTGACGAGAATGTCTTCAAAAATGTATGTTCTGAGATTTCCGATATGCGCATAATTATAGACAGTAGGGCCGCATCCGTAGAATCCGACTTTGTGGTCATTAAGCGGTTCGAAACGCTGAAGACTCCGACCCATGGTGTTGAAGAGATACATTTCGTGCATTCCCTCGCCCTCCTGTCGTACCTTCTTGCTTTTGCAGCATGAACCGAAGATACTGCAATCATATGGAAACCCTATGGCAAATCGCCCAAAAAATCAATACTGAACAATGTTCTGTGGCTTTCGATGAACCAATGTCGACACACACCACATTCAGAATCGGGGGGCCTGCCGATCTTTTTCTCACGCCTCGTTCTGTCGAAGCACTTGCAAGCATCCTCATGCTCCTCAGGTCAGCCGGCATTCCTGTGTTCTTGCTTGGAGGCGGTGCCAACATCCTTGTCGCTGACCAGGGGATCCGGGGTGCCGTCATCGATACCTCCATGCTCTCGTCTATACGGCGTGAAGCGCCTGATAGCACTATTCTCTATGCAGAATGCGGCGTACCGATTTCCACGCTGTGCACCGAAGCGCTCGTGCAAGGCCTTTCGGGTCTTGAAAATTTCTACGGAATGCCGGGCAGTGTCGGCGGTGCAATCTACATGAATGCCCGCTGCTATGAAGATGATATTTCTCTTCATATCAATGAAATAACAGCTATAAGCCCCACTGGCGAGATCGCAAGCCTGTCTGCCCGAGCTATGCAATGGTCGTACAAGTGCTCTCCTTTCATGCCGAAAGGAGCTCTTGCAGGGTATATCATCGCAGCCGGCCGCTTTTCGCTCGCGGCCGGAGAGCCTCTGCAAATTGCGGGACGCATGCGTTCGAGAATGGAAGATCGCATGCACAAGCATCATTTCGATTATCCCAGCGCTGGCTCTATGTTCAAGAACAACAGGGATTTCGGCAAGCCGACAGGCAAAATCCTGCATGAGCTCGGACTGCGCGGCTACCGGATCGGGAATGCTGCAATATCTCCCTGGCACGCCAACATCTTTATAAACCTTGGAGGCGCAACTGCTCGCGACATGCGAGCGCTGATTTTGCATGCGCAGGCGGTGGTTCTGGCGGCTACAGGCTGGAAGCTCGAGCCAGAGGTTCTGTTTGTCGGCGAATTTTGAATTTTAGTACCGAAGAGACAATCGGCCGCAATGCGGTCTGCAGCCCTGCTGAAATTGCATATTTGCTTTTTGACGCTTATTGGTCTAAACTTAGATTTATATGCAAGCTATTCATGATCCAGCAGGTGTTTTTGCCGTTTTGCTCGCCGCCCTGCTCTTCTCTGCATGGCTGGCTGACCTTTTGCCGATACATGTCGCCGTCATGCTTCCGGTTCTCGGTATCATTCTTGGGCCGGAGGTGCTTGGCATCATCGAAGGTGGCGCTGTACTCCAGATTCTCGGGTCTATCGGTGTCATGTACATATTCTTTTCAGCGGGCCTGTCAGCGAATATCGCATCAAAAACCACGAGAGCAAGCGCTGTACCGGTTCGCACAATTCTAAAGCAAGTACTTATTTGGGAAATAATTCCTGCCATAGCCGGGATTGTGGTCGGATTGGCTGCTGGTGCATCCTTCATCCGGGCATGTGCGATTGCGCTGTTTTTTGCTTCTGCCGGAGCCCGCTCGGTACCAAAACTGAACAAAACTAAATTCCAGGAACGCACACCGTATGGAATGCCGGCATTTGTGCCTATTTTTTCAGCCTTTTGTCTGCTTGTGCTCGACGCGATCATGTCGAGTGCTGATGTCCGGACTGTTGTGCTGACACTCGCTTTTTCATGTATTGGCGCAGGTCTCGTATGGATCGCATTCCCTCGTCTTGCCGCACTGTTCCTTCGCCATGTCAAAATCAAAGGCAGCATAGAGGTCTGGTTTTTGCTGTTTCTGGTTTTCGGAGCAGCATATGTGGGAGCTTTTTTTTCGATCCCAGCATGGTTNACTGCATTCATGACCGGTNTTGCCTTTTCGGCTGCTGCAGCACCATCTGCCGATTCCGAACTGAACCGGATTCCCGTAAGAGATGATATTTTCGTTCCTGCTGCGCTTCTTTTCATGGGAGTATCAGCTCGAATTTCAGGCCTGCTGCCAAGCGGCAACTGGATTCCCGTGGCCGTCATATTCGTAATCGGCGGCCTGACTGCAAGAATACTGATAGTTTTCCTGTCCAAAAGATTTGCCCTGGTCACGGAGCCGCTCATAGGCCTGGCTGTGCCATTTGCTTCTTTTTCTCTGGCCATATCCTGGATACTCTATAGTTCGGGGCTCTTCGATTCGGTATTATTTTTGAGCGCACTCGCACTTGCAGTCATGTCGAGCATAACCTCCGAAATTTCCATGAAACAGAGTTCATCCGGTGCAGAAACGCCTTCCTCGCCAGCCGAGGACAAGAGCAGGCTTGCAATACCGAACCGGATCCTTATCGCCCTGTCAAAGCCTTCTTCGATAGCGCAGCTGATCGAATTGAGTGGAATGCTCCATGGAACAGCCAATAGCTCACCGATTTTCCCCCTCGTCGTCCGCATGCCAGAAGAAACCGCTTCACAGCAGGCAGCCGATTCAGAAACACTGCTCGCAACAGCTGTCATGCAGCTTTCCCAGATGCGAAAGTCCGCTCTGCCTTTGCAAATCGAAGCCCTCAACGCAGGTCTCGGCATCATCGATTCCGCTGCCCAGCGAAATGCAGATACCATCATCATCGGGTGGAACAAGCCTCCGCGCCTTTCGCATGCATTTTTCGGCAATGTCATCGACCAGGTGGTGTCAGGAACCAATCAGATGGTTCTTGTTGCACGAGCACAGTTCCCGTGGAAGCAGATAAAAAAAATCTATGTCGTGCTGCCTGTGCTCGCGAATCGGCATCCAGGTTTTGCCGCAGCCTTGCAGTGCTTGGGAAGACTTGCAGAGGCTACTTATTCTCACATTCATTTTATTGTGCCGAAAGAAAATGCCGAAGATGTACTGAATACCGTCAAGAGCCTTGCATCATTCAATTCATCTCAGGCCAGTTATTTCCATTCCTGGCGCGACATTCCCTCGCTTATACAGGTTTCTCCAGGCTCGCATACAATGATTGCCTTGCTCTCAGCTAGGCCCGGCGAAGCATCGTGGAATCCCGCATTCGAGCGCCTTCCTCATGTTCTTGCAGAAAAAAATAGTACCGCAAATGTGCTTATGCTCTATATGCCGGCCTTCCTGCCCGAAGAAGCACAAGCTTCGAACCACCAGCAGCCAGGGCTGCCCACCGAATCCAGCGAGGAAGCCATCCTTGCCGAAGCCGTCAGGGCAGGCAGAATCAAGGTAGATATGCAGACAAGCGCTATTGCGGACGGCATTTACGAACTTATGTTTGCAGCCCTCCCTCACGCCGAAAGGAATATCCTTCAATCCGTTGCGGATCATTTCATTGAAATGGTGCAACGTCAGCCAATAGAAATTGAGCCCGGTGCGGTACTTCTCCATGACCGCATCGAAAACATTTCGTATCCGCTTGTCTGCTTCGGCGCTCACAGGAAAGGATTCAGGCTGAGTACGCTCGATGTGCCGGTGCAAGTCATTGTTATTATTCTGGTACCACACAACCAGAGCGCTGAGGAACATCTCCGCTTCCTGGCGGAGATTGCGGCACTTTTCCATTCGCACGACCTTCGCAAACGTCTTATCGCTGCGAATGTACCAGAAGATCTTCTAAACCAGCATTAACGGGTTGGTTTCGAGCCGACGGTCTAGTTGTCAGTCGCTTGCAGGCTACTGGTCGGGACTTTTTAGCGCGCTAAATGTTTACTTTGCAGCATTTTTAGGCTATTTTTACTCATATATAATGAAAAAGAGGTGGCTATGAGCAATTTTTTCATCGCGCTAGGTATCAGTTTTCTTGTCAATGGGCTTTTTTTCATTTTTGCATCAGTCCGCAAAACCGATGTCGTTACCGACCTATCCTATGGACTCTCGTTCTTCCTTACAAGCCTCGGACTGGCTTTCATTTCACATGCACAAGGGGTACTGTGGCTTTTTCCATTTGTAGCAGTGATGATTTGGGCTGCGCGCCTTGCTTTTTACTTGCTCAGACGAATTCTGACAATCAAGGTGGACCATCGCTTCGACGGACGCAGGGAAGATCCGGTCAAATTTGCGCGTTTCTGGATTCTCCAAGCATTGAGCACTGCGATCATTATGCTGCCGGTTATTCTCACTGCATCGACCTCTCCCAAGAGTGTTTCGCCTTGGCATTTCCTGGGCGCTCTTGTATGGGGTTTGGGTCTCTTTATCGAAGCGGTAGCCGATGAACAGAAATTCCGGTTTAAAAAGAAGCAGAGCGGTTCATTTATCAAAAGCGGTTTGTGGAGCTGGTCGCGCCATCCAAATTATTTCGGTGAAATGCTGATTTGGTGGGGCCTGTGGCTGTATGCATTTCCTTCGTTATCCGGTTGGTCGCATTTGGCTGTGCTGGGTCCATTGTATATAACCATTCTTCTTCGCTTTGTTTCGGGCGTTCCTCTTCTCGAAAAGCAGGCAGCACAGAAATATGGTTCACTTCCTGAATACCAGGAATACACAGCTTCTACGAACCTTCTTTTCCCCTGGCCACCCAAATCAAAGAGCACGAGCGCAGGCAAATCGACAGCGTCTATTCCTTCTATTGATCTGCTTTCCGATGAAGAGTTTGCTGGGCGCTGGTATGAATTGGGGCGCATTCCTCTTCCCATTGCGCGCGACTGGATTATGACAAGCGATGTCTACGAGAAACAGCCCGATGGAACATGGAAGGTTCGCTATGAAGGCAAAACAGAGCAAGATCGCAACCGTACTAAAGTGCTGTATCAAAAACTCAAGCGCCCAGACCCCAGCAAGCCCGGCGAAATGATTGTGAGCCTTATCCCGGGAATCTGGATGCAATACCGCGTGGTATACCTTTCTCCGGATCGAACTTCTATGCTCGTCACAAGCTCGAAGATGAGGTATCTCTGGATAATGTCGAGAAATGCAGATTTGCCGGAAGAAGAATACAATGCTCTGCTTGCCAAGGCTGCTGGGTTTGGTTTCGATACCCGTGCAGTACAGAAGGTACTCCAGCACTGATAATAGTGTCACGAACCTTGCA
>JGI24721J26819_10000148_pt1 | contig 68063 bp, 63 predicted proteins | sample YelNatPaOPGAMG01_FD_26819 | JGI IMG/M metagenome (IMG submission 26819) | reverse complement strand
ACACGTGTAAAATCATATAGCACCATACCCATTGAACTAGTAAGTACTTATTGGCATTTTGTAGATATACTTTGGATTTATTTATATTTATTTCTATATTTTTCCAGATAAGTAGTTTAAAAATTATGCACTTTATGCACTTTTTTTAAACATTAGCTAATAAATTTGCGAACGTAATTAATGAACCAACATGTCAACAACAACAGCAACTGCAACAACTAAATGGTGGAGCGGCGGAAGAAGCCCCTTCAATGTAGAGTACGGTAAAATAATGATGTGGTATTTTTTAATGAGTGATGCTTTTACTTTTGGTGCATTGCTTATATCATATGGTACCACCCGCTTTGCTACCCAAGGATGGCCTGATCCTAACCATGTGTTTAACTCGTTTCCCGGTTTAGGCAGTGGGTACCCGTTATTATTTGTAAGTTTAATGACTTTCATTTTGATTCTAAGTTCTGTAACTATGGTATTAGCAGTGCAGGCTGGTCAAAATATGAATAAACGTGCAGTAGTATCAAACTTAATTTTTACCATTATTGGTGGTTTAGCATTCTTGGGTTGTCAGGCTTGGGAATGGACACACTTGCATCACGAAGGTGCTTGGTGGGGACGTAATCCATTCTTAAATGCTGATGGTACTCAATCTACAACCAATTTTACTAACTTCTTTTTTACCATAACCGGCTTTCATGGCTTCCACGTTTTTAGTGGTGTAGTAATAAACATTATTATGCTAATAATGACTTTAAATAATACCTTTGAAAAACGTGGACATTATTTAATGATTGAAAAAGCAGGATTATACTGGCACTTTGTAGATTTAGTTTGGGTATTTGTATTTACCTGTTTTTATTTGGTTTAAAGTATAATTCATTGTTTTATTAAACAGTCAATCACTATCTAAAATATTTTATATGCAAGATTTAAGGGTTTTAGACGATGCACATGCAAAAGCTGCTCGTAGAGAGGTTTATAAAGTTACTATCATATTAAGTATACTAACCATTGTTGAATTAGCTTTAGGTTATTCTATGGTTAATATGTCAGAACAAAGTTTTTCAAGACATTTAATAAAGGGTATCATTTTGATTTTAATGTTGGCAAAAGCCTTTTACATAGTTGCTTATTTTATGCACTTAAAGCATGAATTAAGAAATATGATTATGACTATTGTATTGCCTTTAGGCTTATTTGTATGGTTTATTATTGCGTTTTTAGCTGATGGTAATTCATTCCGTGAGTTGCGTAACAAATATGCTCCATACGATCAGGAGAGCAATATTCCTGTAAAACAAAATCAGCACAGCGAACAAGAAAAAGGTACTATTGAACTGAAAAAGGCAGTAGAATAGTAGACTAATAGCATTACATTTTTTCTTATACTTTTAACAAGTGTTTTAGCAACCATTGTAATATTACAATGGTTGTTTTACTTTACAGTAGTACATTTGCAGCATGAATAAAAAAGCCATATTGGCGCTGTTAATTGCAATTTTAATTCCAGTAGTTAGTTACGTGTTGTTAAAATCATTTAGCGATAAAGCGACTATTATGCCGCGTAAATTGTTGCTAGATAGTGTAAGTACGCGCATTGTTAAAGGGAAGGAAGTAACAGACAGTTTTTGGCATCGTACAGCAAATATTACATTGGTGAATCAGTTGGGTGATACGGTAAGCTTGTATGATAGACCCGGTAAAATAATTGTAATGGATTTCTTTTTTACGCGTTGCCCTAATCCTTGTCCTACATTAACGCGTAATATGCGCAAGTTGCAACAATCATTTTCTAATTATGAACAAGGAAGAAGAGTAGTCGATTCTTCTATTGTACAATTCATGTCATTTTCAGTTGATCCTGATAGAGATAGTGTAGGTGCTTTAAAAGCTTATGCTAATGCATATGGCGTTAATCCCGACAATTGGTGGATGCTTACCGGCCCCAAAAAAACCATTTACGATTTTGCTTTTAATGAATTAAAGATTGCATTAATTGATGGCCACAATGTAGATACTGCATTTTTACATACTCCCTCATTTATACTTTTAGATAGAAATTATGTAGTACGTGGTTTGTATGATGGAAGAGACTCTGTTGAATTAAGCAAACTTGCTCGTGATGTTGGGTTATTAATGTTGGAAAAAGACAAAGGAGAAAAAAGTGAGGTATTTGCCTCCATTGTTGCTTTAAAGTGGTTATGGGTAATTATCGTGTTACTAATTATTGGCTTCATCTTTATTTTAACACGTAAGCCTGGTCAAATACCTAAACAAAATAATTAATTGGTTGTTATTTCAAATTCAAATCCCTGTTTAATTTTTATGTTAACTGCAGTTATAAAGAAAAATGATACACAAGCTAAATGGCTTATTGGTATTTTTTCGTTTGTTGTTTTTACTGTGATCATCATATTAAGCAATTTCAAACTGAATTTGAATCTTGGTTTTAACGTACACATATTTGCAACCTTTAATGCCATAATTAATACCATCATAGCAATACTATTAGTAGTTGCATTAATTGCGGTAAAAAGTAAAAAATATACCTTACACAAAAATTTAATGCTTTTAGCGTTGATCTTTTCTATTTTGTTTTTGGTGAGTTATATTGCCCATCATTTATTGGCCGGCGAAACTAAGTTTGGTGGAACAGGAGCTATCAAGGTAATTTATTTAATCATTTTATTTACACATATATTTTTAGCAGCAATAATTCTGCCGTTTATTTTGTTTACGGCTTACAGGGCTTTAACAGCTGAATTTCCTTTACACAAAAAAATTGCTCGGTACACTTGGCCATTGTGGATGTATGTTGCAGTGACCGGTCCAATTGTTTACTTGTTTATAAGTCCTTACTATCAATAGTTGTTTGCCAATTATTCAATTGATAATTCTTTTGAGGGGTCCCAAAAAATGGTTGTGAAATTTTCAATACAATCATTATGAACCACAACCCCTTCTTTTTCAAGTAATTCTTGCATTTGGTTGGGTGTATCAAAATGTGCTTTTCCACTGAGTTGCCCATTTCTGTTCACCACACGGTGGGCGGGTACATGTGGTAAATGATGTGCATTGTTTAAAGCCCAACCTACCATTCTGGCACTCATTTTGGTTCCTAAAAATTTAGCAATGGCACCATAACTGGTAACCCTGCCAAATGGAATTAAGGCTACTACAGCATACACTTGTTCAAAAAACGAAGCATCTTTTTTACCGCTGGGTAATATTTTTTTAATGGGAGCCATCACTAATTAGGAAGCTTTGAGAGAATTACTGGAGGATTCATTATTAGATGCTTCTAATAAATTCGAACGCTTGGGTTCAGGAACATTTTCATAGTCATATGGGCAATGCCGACAACCATATCCACAGCAATAACCTTTTTCCAAATGGAATTTTTCGGTTAATACCATAAAGCCTTGTTCATCGTAATAAAAATCAACTCCTTCAATCAGTGCCATGTAATTCAATTAATTTTTTTAATTCAACATCTTTTTCTATTGGCAATGTATGGTTTAGCTTAAACGCCAAAAAATGAATACGGTTACTTTGTGCAATATCTAATTGTTCATAATGGGTTTTTATAGTATGCTCGGGTAATAAATTCGGATCGGCATATAAGTTATCATAATCTTGTAACAATTCTAAACCAAATAGGTTGATGACAGTTTTTGTAAATTGGTACAGGTTAGGACTATCTGTTTTTAAATGTACCACTCCATTCGGTTGCAAAATTTGTTGATATAATCGTAAAAAACGAGGATGGGTTAAACGTTTTTTTGCTTTAGACAGGCGCAATTGTGGGTCGGGAAAAGTAATCCAAATGGCAGCAACGCTATTAGGTAAAAAATATTGTTGAATTTGTTCAATAGGGGTTCTTAAAAAAGCAACATTATGCAACCCTTCATTCAAAGCGGTGAGTGCACCCCGCCAAATTCGGTTACCTTTAATATCAACGCCAATATGATTGTTTTCAGAGTGAAGCCTCGCCAGTCCCACGGTATATTCACCTTTACCACAAGCTAATTCCAATACCAACGGGTGCTGATTATTGAAGTGTGTGACCCATTGTTGAGCCATATTTTCAGGCATTTCAAACACATTGGGAAAGGTTTTAATTTCCTGAAATCGTTGTAATTTTTTATGTGCCATGATAAACGACAAAAATAGCGTGCTATATTGAAATTGTATTAAACTACATTAAAAAATATAAGTCTTATTGCCATTGCTCAGTAGAAAGCAGACTTTTACTGCTTTAATTTAATTGCTCAGTATGCATGCTAATTTTAGTGAACCCATAAAACCGGCTTTTTTATTTTCTGATCATTCATCGGTTCAAAGCAATATTTTGGTTAAGCCTTTTGTTGTATGGTTAACGGGATTAAGTGGTTCAGGAAAAACAACTTTAGCTAATGAGTGTAGCAGATTACTAAAACTTTATCAAATATCAGTAGTGGTGTTAGATGGTGATGTGGTGCGAAAAGGATTATGTAATGATTTAGGTTATTCACAAAGCGACAGAGATGAAAATATAAGACGTATAGCAGAAGTGGCCAAAATACTACTGCAGGCCGGTATTGTGGTAATTGTAGCTTCAATTGCGCCACTAGAAACCGAAAGAGCATTAGCAGCTCAAATTATTGGAAAAGATGCGTTTATTGAGGTGTATGTAAATGCAACTATTGAAACATGTATGCAGCGCGATCCCAAAGGCTTGTACAAAAAAGCATTGGCTGGAGAAATAAAAAACTTTACAGGTATTGATGCCCCTTATGATATACCGAAACAACCTGCCACTCAAATCAATACAGAGCAAGTTTCAGTGAATGATGCTGGCTTAATGCTAATACAATTTTTAGAAAAAAATAAATGGATAAAGAATGGCTTTATTGCATAAAAAAGTGTCGGTTCGTTGGGTATTAGTATTGATATGGCTCGGTGTTTTAATTACTGTGGTTTTTGGTGCTTTTGTAAGACACCAGCTAATGGGAGGTAAAAAATTAGGTGTGGTAGGGGTGTGGGCAGTAAAAGTAGCATCATATCCCAAACAAGTAAAAGATGCTTTCGAGGATATATTGGGTTTCAATCAACAAATTCTTCCAAATAAAAATACTGCCATAAAAGGCTTGGTATATTTTACCAATCAAAAAGATACTGCAGCGTTATTAACCACTGTATATAATCCCCAATATAGTCAAACAGCTGTTCAGCTCATTAATTTAAATAATGGAACTATTATACATGAATGGATCCCCCCTTTAAAAACCATTCGTTCGGCTACGCACAATCAAAATCCATTTTTTCAATCAAGTGTATTAAATGCTGTAAGAGCACGAGCACTGCACCCTTTGTTGCTATCTGATGGCAGTATTATTGCTAAATTTAATGAAGGTCCTTTGTTTAGATTAGACAGTAATAATCACTTAATGTGGATGATTGATGGTGTGTTTCATCATTCAACAGAAATAGATGCTGATGGAAATATTTGGACACCTACTGTTTTGGACACCTCTTTTATACCGGAGTCATTAGCCAATAAAAACAGAAATGATGCCATTGCTTGTATTTCGCCACAGGGAAAAGTATTATTGAAAGAATCGGTTGCACAGATATTAATGGATAATGGTTATAAAGCTTTGTTGTTGGGAACATCGGAAATTGAAGAAGATCCTTTGCACTTAAATGAAATTAAGCCGGCATTATATAGCAGCAAATATTGGCAAAAAGGCGATTTGCTGATTAGCCTTCGCCATAAAAGTACCGTGTTTTTATACCGACCATCTACACACAAAATTATTTGGTTAAAAACCGGCCCTTGGTTAAATCAGCATTGCCCCGATTTTGTTGACAGTACCCACATAAGTGTATTTGGCAACAATATTATTAGAACATTTGCTTTAGGCGGCGATAAGCTATTTAAAAAAAACAATGAAGTGTATTTGTACAACTTTGCCAATGATAGTATTACAAAACCCTTTTCAAAAGTATTCAGCGAAAAAAGTATTGGAACATTAACGGAAGGAAGAGCAAAAATTTTACCCAACGGTACTGCCTTTGTGGAAGAAACCAATTTTGGCAGAGCATTTCGTGTAAGCCCTACTAATGTTCTTTGGGAATTCAAATATCCAATTGATGACACACATATCAGTATGTTATCGTGGGGGCGTTATCTGTTTAAAAAAGGCGAAGGAAAATATAACTATTGTGAAAACTAAATTTTAGGCATATGCTTAACTACATTGGGCCGGGTATGGACGGCGGAGCATTATCGGTAATAATTGGAATTTTAATATCCTTTTTTATGGCATTGTTTGCTATTGTTTGGTATCCTATAAAACGCCTGATTAAGAAATTCAAAGGGAAATCTAACACCGATAACACAACCCATACAACCACTAAATGAACGATTTTGTATTATTCCTATGGTTTATTGGGCTGTATGCAGCTGCTGAACAATTTCCTTTTGCTCGTTACTTAAAATCTTCTATTCGTTGTTATTCAAAACTTTTTACGGTTTTTGTAAGGTTTGCTAAATGTTCAGACAATTATAAGCAACAATTTATTTTAGGATATGCGATTCGTTTATTTAAAAATAGCCTTATCCTGCTTTTGTTATTGACAATATTAATAGGTGCCTTTTTGCTTATATTAATGGCTATCAATCAAATTTTTCCCTCTATTCATTGGTTTGCATATCTCATTAGTTTTCGAGCATTTGTAGTTTCAATTATTGCATTTATTTTTTATTATCTAGCTAAAAAAATGTATGTACGACTTCAACTATTCGCTTAGTAGCAAAATATTACATCAAATAGCATTGGGCAATAAAAGCGTAATGGAATTAAGTTTTGATTGGGAAACTGCATTTCAAAAAAATAAATTCGCAAATACTGAAAATGCTGTTATTGTAACCGGCCTTGCACGTAGTGGCACTACCATATTAATGCGTGCATTATATGAAACGGAAAGATTTACCTGCTTAACCTATAACGATATGCCATTTGTGTTAATGCCGGGTATATGGAGTAAAATGAAAGTTCAAAAAAACAAAACTGTTGAAGAAAAAGAGAGAGCGCATGCTGATGGCATTATGGTTAGCATTAACAGTCCGGAGGCTTTTGAAGAAATTTTTTGGAAATGTTTTTGTGGGAATGATTATATCCGGAAAAGTTTTTTAGTGCCACATGAACCCAATAATGAAGTGCTTCAAAAATTTCAGTTGTTCATAAAACATGTATTATTAAATTCCAATACTACCAATACTGCAAAACGTTATTTATCAAAAAATAATAATCAATTATTGCGCTTGCCGACGCTAATGGCAAATATGCCACAAGCAACATTTGTTATACCTTTTCGATTGCCGGTTGCACATGCCTTTTCTTTATTAAAGCAGCACAAACATTTTACCCAAATGCAAAAGCAAAATGCCTTTGTGTTAAAATACATGAATTGGTTGGGGCATTACGAATTTGGAATGGGTCATAAACCATTTATTTGGGATGACGATCAATACAATACTTTGCAACAGTATTCTATAGAAGATATTAATTACTGGTTGGTTTGTTGGAAAAACTATTATGAACAAGTTTTAAGCTTAGTAGGGAATAATGCTGTGCCCATTTGTTATGAAGATTTATCTTTCCGTAATGCTGAGCAATTTCAACACTTATTGAAGCGAATAGATATACCTATAAAACATTCAACACTTATATTTAAAAATGCTAATTTTCCTGTTAAAGAAAAAATTGATGATAGTTTATTAAAAGCATGTATGTTTGTCTATGAAGCACTGCGGGACAAAGCCATGCAGGCATGTAAATAAATGTAACGATTGCATTGCGGCACAAAAAAGCCTTCAAAGTAAAAACTCCGAAGGCCCAAATGCACATGAGAATTAGAGAGAGCTGTAGGGGTAGGAGTCGAACCTACACGAGGAAGTTAGCTATAACACAAAGTCCGGTGGTCAACCCCGGTCTTTCTTGCGAAAGGCTCTATGTTACGTTTATCCTTTTGTCCTCACCCCCGAGACGAGAGGGCATGTCTGCCAAAAGTTTCATCACCCCACAGTATAAAGAACTATCTTTGTTATTGACAGCACAATATTAAACAGATTTGCCCATTATTTAAAAATAAATCAACAATATTTTTAAAAATTTAGAAAATGTTCATTATTTTTATTGTTTAATTAAATTTATTTAAAAATCAACTGCAATATGAGCCTTAAATTAAATCTTGACAAACTCGATTTACAAATTATACAGGCAATGATGGAAGATGCTGAAATTTCCTATGCCGATTTAGGGAAAAAGTTATTTGTTTCCGGTGGTACCATCCATGTTCGCATTAAGAAACTGGAAGAACAAAATATTGTGAAAGGAAGAAAGTTAGCCGTTGATTTAAAAGCTTTAGGTTATGATGTGATTGCATTTATAGGAATATACTTAGAAAAAAGCTCACTTTATGATGCTGTTGCCAAAGAATTGCGATCTATTCCTGAAATTGTACGACTGAACTACACCACCGGTAATTATAGTATGTTCGCAGAAATTGTTACGAAAGACATTCAACAACTGCGATTTGTTTTACATGATAAATTGCAAAATATAAAGGGTATTGAACGCACTGAAACCTTTATTTCGTTGGAAGAAAGTTTTAGCCGTAACGTAGTGGTTGACCAATAGTGATTCAATACAATAACTGTTTAAAAAATATCTATGCCCGATTCTTTTAATTTAGCCGATGTTTTCCGAATGATTGGCTTGCATAAATTTAAAATTATTACGGTTGTTGTTTTATCACTCATTATTGCAAGTATCACCTTGCTATTGGTGCCTAAATATTATAAAGCTACTGCCATTGTTTTGCCTTCTAATCCTGAATTGGCTGATAAAGAACGAGCTGCATATAATAATTTACAACGCTTATATTCTTATTTTGGTAACAATGATGATTTAGATTTATTGTATGGAATGGCTAAGTTAGACACGCTGTATTTTCGTTTAACTGATAGTTTTAATTTGGCTAATTACTATGCACTAAATGAAATGAATGCCAGTGTAAATCGTTTTAAGGCCAAACAATTATTGAAAAAAAATATTGAATTTAAAAAGAACGAAAATAACCAGCTTGAAATAAGTGTATGGGATAAAAGCAATATACAAGCCACTGCTATTGCCAATGCGGCTGTATTGTTTTTAAAACAAAGTGAAGAAAGTTTGTGGTTGAGTAATTATGAAAAAACCTATAATGCAATCAAAAATCAAATAACAAATTTGCAGCAACAACTTAGCTTGTTGTCTAAGCAAACAAGCACTAATGCTACTGCTCAACAAATTACAGAGCAGACTTATCAGCAACAACTGGCACAATATCAAAAAAATTTAAGCGATTTGCAGTTGGCAATTCAAAATGTTGCCCCGGGATTGTATGTTGTACAATATGCTACGCCTGCTATTAAGCCCGATAAACCCAAACCCATATTGGTATTAATTGCCGTAGCTTGTATTAGCTTTGTTATTGCAACTAGCGGAGTATTGCTTTATTATCGTAACAAAGGGGAGTAATGCGATTACTGAGTTTATATGTAAAAAATCAGTTTATTGTAATTATACTAACGTGGTTTGCCGCTTTGGTTGCAGGTATTGTATTACAACAACCCATTATTTGGATTATCCCACTTTTATTATTGTTTATTCAGCCATTAATGAATATAGTTGTGCATCACACACAATATTTGTTTTGGTTATTAATTTGTTTATTGCCTTTGTCAACCGAATGGGGTGTTACCTCATCTTTATCACTCGATTTTCCGGACGAAGCAGTCATGATGATTATAACAGGATTGTTTTTTTTTAAGTGGTTATTGCATCCAACAGTTATTCCAAATCATGTATACAAACATCCTTTGTTTTTGCTGTTAGCCATACATATCGCATGGATTGCCATAGCTTGTATCTATTCTCAAAATATTTTATTATCAGTTAAGTTTTTATTGGCTAAAAGCTGGTTTATTATTCCTTTTGTTTTGTTGCCTAATATTTTAGTGCATACTCAACAACAATTAAAAAAGCTTGTATTGTGTTTATTAATACCCATGCTGTTTGTGGTTCTCCAAGCCATTATTAGGCATGCTGGGTATGGATTTAGTTTTGAGGGAATTAAAAAAATGCTTTCCCCCTTTTTTCGAAATCATGTTGATTATTCGGCAATGTTGGTTTGCATAATGCCTATGGCAATAGCTATGTGGATTTTGACACCCAAAACCAATCAATTAAAAAAATGGTTATTGGCTTCATTAATAGTTATGACAATTGGTTTAATTCTATCATATTCACGTGGGGCTTGGTTGGCGGCTTTAATAGGTTTGGGTATGGCATTTATCATTTATAAAAAATTACTTTGGCCATCATTAACTGCGTTAGGTATTTTACTAACGGTAACGACTTTGAGTTTAGTAATGCAAAATAAATATTTACAATTTGAGCCGGATTATCAACATACTATTTTTCATACCAACTTTGAAGCACATTTAAAAGCTACGATTGCTATGAAAGATGTTTCGAATGCAGAGCGTATTTACCGCTGGGTAGCCGGAACAAATATGGTTATTGAAAAACCCATTACCGGTTTTGGTCCTAATAACTTTTACAATTTTTATAAAGGGTATGCTAATAGTGGTTTTAAAACTTGGGTAAGCAGTAATCCGGAACACTCATCCGTGCACAATTATTTTCTATTAACTGCCTTAGAGCAAGGGGTGCCCGGTCTATTAATTTTTTTGTGTTTATACATTGCCATGTTGGGATATTCTCAATATTTATACATTCATTTACAAAGCAAATTTTGGGCAATTACCGCATTAACAACAGGCGTAATTATTGCCATGGTGGGTACTTTAATTTTTTTAAGCGACTTAATTGAAACAGATAAAATTGGCAGCATATTTTGGTTGTGCTTAGGAATGTTAATGTTACTATCTAAACAATTAAAGCAAGAACAACAATCAATTGCCGATTCTAACACTACCGGGTACATTCAAAATATCGCTTAGCCCATTGCCCAATAAATTAAAGCCTATTACCAATAGCATAATGGCAATACCGGGGGCTAAAGCTAATGCGGGTTGATGGGTAATAATGAAATTGTAGTTTTCTTTCATCATCAATCCCCAGCTGGGTTGCGGTGGTTGAATGCCTATGCCTAAAAAACTTAATCCCGCTTCAATCACAATAGCTCCTGCAAAGTTATTTGCTGCAATAACCATTACCGGTGCTGCAATATTGGGTAAAACATGTTTCAATAATATGCGACTATTACTGTATCCTAAAACTTTAGCAGCAGTTATATAATCCAATTGTTTCACTGCCATGGTTTGCCCACGTACCATACGCGCCACATTTACCCACATGGTTAAGCCCACTGCAATAAATACTTGCCAGAAACCTTTGCCTAATACCAATGTAACAGCAAAAACCAATAATATGGTAGGAATACTCCAAATTACATTAATCAGCCACATAATAGCAGCATCGGTTTTTCCGCCAAAATAGCCGGCCATTAAGCCCAATAAAATGCCTATGGTTAATGAAATTACTACGGCTATTAATCCAACAGCCAAACTAATGCGGGTGCCAATAAGTAAACGGCTTAAAATATCTCTGCCGAAAGTATCGGTACCTAAATAAAAAGTAGCTTTTGTTATAAATTGTTTGGGAAGTTGATTTAGCGGAAATTGTATGGGTTGTTCTACACCCTCGCCAACATATTTTTGGGCATATAGTTGGCCATTTCGAGTCGTGTATGCTGTAATAGGAATATAATTAAATCTATCGGTCTTCCCATTAAAAAAAAACTTCAAGCCGTTTATAAATCCGCTCGTTTTTTCATTTGTTTTATGTAAAGGCAATTTTAAAAGTTGAATGCTAAAGCCGGGAGGTTTACTGCCAATTTCAGGTATCATACGATTGGCATTGGTACTATTGTCTGGCGCAAGAACATAGGCAAAAATGGCAATCAATAAAGCTATGGTAATGATAGTAACACCAATACTCATAATTTTATGTTGCAACATTAATTGACCGAAATTTTTTATGTGTTTACCTAATGATGTGGCCATTTTAGGGTTTACTTACTAATTTGAAAATTAATTGAAGCAATATAGTTAAACATTTTTTTCGGCAGTTGGTCTTATTGTTCGAAAAAGTTGATTTGCCCGTATTGTTCACTGAAATATTGACTAATATGTTACATGCAATTAAAAATTTTTTATTCTTGCCAGTAGTATTATTATCGTTAGTAGTTTTAATTCTTTATGCCGGATTTCCGGAAAAAAAGAAGCGCTTGTTGGTAAGGAAATAAGATTTATACAACCCTTCTGCCTTTCCATTCATAATGCCCAAATTTTCCCAGCCATCCTGCTATAACGGTATAGGTAATATGTAGTGGTTGTAACCAAGGAAACCATTTTAAATGCTGACTTCCAAAAAAGCGGCTAACAGGCCTCATAAAGCTGAGTTCGGCAATCGTTTTTATAAAAACACAAACAATCCAGCAAGCCAATAATGGCCAACTTAATAATACCAGTGCTAAAATGGGTAACAGAAGCAGCATAAAATTATAAATGTACACCAGTACTAAAACCCAAAAAATTGATTTATCATCATACTTGTCTGCCTTGCTGGCCCAACGAATACGTTGATTGAAAAAATCCTTCCAGCTGAATACAGGTTGCGTCAATACAATAGCGTTAGGATGAAATAAATAAGCAATGCTGTTGGGAAAATGCTGTTTAATCTTATTCATTAACAACATATCATCGCCGCTGGCAATATGGTTAATACCTTTAAATCCATTTACAGTATAAAAAGCCGATTTTAAATAGGCTAAGTTAGCACCATTGCACATGCTGTGAATGCCTGCCGATACCGATGCCGCTGTAATACCTTGTAAGCTTAAAAAATCTAAATACTGAAATATTCCAAGTAAGGTTGGATAATAAATAAAACTAACCGGTGCAACAACCAAAACCGGTTTTTTCTCTTCAATGCATTGTGCTAAACTATGCAACCAATTAGCATTGGCAATACAATCGGCATCAGTAGTAACAATCCATGTTCCATTGGCTTTCTCTATTGCTTTTTCAATGGCCCATTTTTTATATGAGTTATTTTCCGTGGGTATTTCATTGGCTAAAGGCATTAAACGAATATTGCTGTATTGTTGTTGCCATTGTTGTACTATTGCTGAAGTTTCGTCGGTAGAAAAATCATCAATTACAATTACTTCAAATAAATGTTGCGGGTAGTTTTGTTGTGCAATACTCTGTAAACAACTACCAATATTTGCTGCTTCATTTCGGGCAGGAATAATAATACTTAATGGTGTGGTAGGAATGAATGATGGATTGTAATTAAATAAGCGTAATTGTAAAAACCATTTTCTGTACAATAAAATTAGCGCTGCATACAATAAAGTTAGGATAGCTGAAATGATAATAAGTATGTAGCTAATCATGATGCTGTAAAGAAACAATTTTATTTACAAATAGCTTGTGCTATGTATGCTGCATTTTTTTCTTTAAGTAATTGATGACCACTATCCAATTCTTCACTTGTAACCCAATTCTCAAGTCCTTTTTTAAATAGCCGGCCATACTTTGCCGTAATTACCCTATCATATTTTCCAAAAATCAAATGTATTGGTATCTTATATTTTTGTATGTTTTGTTTTAGTATGGCGTGATTCGGCATAAATTTTCTCAAGGTAGTCCAGCGCACATATAACTGTTCCCTTGCATGTGCATCATCTAAATAATAATGTGCAAAATTATACACGCTTTTATTAAAGAGTTTTAGTTTGCAAGAAATATCCATAGCTACAAATAAAGGTTTGGGATGCTTCATTACCCACTTAAAGGTTCTATTACCCAGGCGTGTTTGTGTTGAAAGAAAATGCCATTTGTTATGGTGCAATCCATCGGGTGCTAATAAAACTGCTTTTTCAAAATATTGGGGATAATATTGTAACAGTTGCAAAGCCATTCTGCCACCCATGCTGTAACCTACTATAATGTAGGGTATAGTTGTGTTTTTAGTAATGCCTCGAATTATTTGCCACAAATCTTCCAATGAAAAATGCAATCCTTCCTGCCAAATGGTTCCACCGTGAAATGGAAGATCAATAGCAATCAGCGAATAGTTTGGTTGTAATAGGTTTTCCAAACATGCAAAACTATTACCATCTTCACCATAACCATGTAGTGCAATAATGTACTGCGCTCCGGTTCCGGCTGTGTAATATTGAATAACCGAGTTTTGAAAACTAATTTTTTCTGGAATCACGGCCACTGTTATTTAAATACCAACAAAAATTTCGCAAATATTAATTGGTAATTTGGTAAAGATACACCAATTTTGAAAATAGTTGCATAACTAACTATATGCCAAACAACCAATTTAAACGCGGCGAATTATACAGTGTTATTAATGGAATGGCATCAATAGCAGTAGCCAGACGTTTACAAAAAAACTTCCGGCAGGCTGGATTGGATATTACCATTGAGCAATGGAGTATTTTATATCATTTATGGAAAGAAGATTGTTTAAGCCAACAGGAATTATGCAATCGCACATATAGAGATAAGCCCAGTATTACCCGATTAGTAGATAACTTAGAAAAGCAAGGATTAGTTAACCGTCACCCATCGCCAACCGACAGACGAATTAATTTGGTGTGTTTAACAACCGCTGCACAAAGCTTGCAGGAATTAACCCTACAACTAGCCAATGCAACTATGGAAGAAGCTTTAACAGGCATAAATAAAGATGAAGTGGAAATTGTAAAGAAAGTATTGCAGCAGGTATATGATAATTTAAAATAATGAACTATACCGAAAATACAATTGCTCAACCATAAAATTGTACAATATGTCAACAGCAAATAGCATTACAACAGCCATTAATGGGGGTGAATGGCTTATTAAAGAAAGCTTGCCCGAACAAACCTTTATTCCTGAAGAATTTAATGAGGAACAGCAAATGGTGATGGATATGTGCCATCAGTTTGTTGCGGCTGAAATTGAACCTATTATTGATAGAATTGACCAGTTAGAACCCGGTTTAATGCCTTCTCTATTGCAGAAAGCCGGCGAACAGGGACTACTTTCCACCTCTTTTCCCGAATCATTAGGAGGCTTGGGGAAAGATTTTATAACCTCTACAATTGTGAATGAGGGTTTAGGCGGAGGCTTTTCATTTTCAGTAGCTATTGCCGCTCATACAGGCATTGGCTCGTTACCTATTCTGTATTTTGGAACCCCTGAACAAAAACAAAAATATATTCCCAAGTTGGCTTCCGGTGAATGGAAAGGTTCATATGGATTAACCGAGCCCAATAGTGGTAGTGATGCATTAAGTGCTAAAACAACCGCCACTTTAAGTGCTGATGGAAAATACTATTTGCTGAATGGCCAAAAATGCTGGATTACCAATGGTGGTTTTGCCGATGTTTACACGGTTTTTGCAAAAATTGATGGTGACAAGTTTACCGCATTTATTGTTGAAAGAGGCTTTGAAGGATTTACGCAGGGGCCCGAGGAGCATAAAATGGGTATTAAGGGTTCCTCAACTGTTCAGCTTTATTTTCAAGATTGTAAAGTACCAGTTGAAAATGTATTAGGTGAAATTGGTCGTGGACATATTATTGCTTTCAATATTTTAAATATTGGTCGTTTAAAATTAGATGCGGCTGCATTGGGTGCCAGTAAAAAGGCAGCTACCATTTCAGTACAATATGCTAATACCCGCGAACAATTTAAAGTGCCCATTGCTACCTTCGGTGCAATACAACATAAATTAGCTGAAATGTGCATTCGTATTTGGGTGGCTGAATCGGCTTTGTATAGAACCTCCAAATGGATTGATTTAAAAGAAGCTGAATTAATGGAAAATGGAGCCGGTTTTGATAAATCATTATTAGGTGCGGCCGAAGAATTTGCCATAGAATGCGCCATGTTAAAAGTGTTTGGTAGTGAATTATTGGACTTTGTGGTGGATGAAGGTGTTCAAATTCATGGCGGTAATGGTTTTAGTGATGAATATATTATTAGTAAAGCCTACCGCGATTCACGTATCAATCGCATTTACGAAGGCACTAATGAAATTAACCGATTATTGACGGTTGATATGATGTTGAAACGTGCCATGAAAGGAAAACTAGATTTAATGTCACCGGCAATGGCCGTTGCGAAAGAACTAATGAGTATTCCTGATTTTGGCAACCAACCGGAAGGATTATTTGCAAAAGAACTACAATATGTTGCCAGCTTTAAAAAAGCTATTTTATTAGTAGCAGGTGCTGCTGTTCAAAAATTAATGATGCAGTTGGAAAAAGAACAAGAGCTATTGATGAATATTGCTGATATGGCTATTGAAGTGTACCATGTAGAAAGTGCTTTGCTTCGTTTAATTAAACTGGCACAACAAAAGGGCGAAGAGGCAGTTGCTGTTCAGGCAGCTATGGTGCGTACTTATTTATACGATGCTGCTGATAGAATTAATAAGGCTGGTAAAGATGCTCTAAACAGTTTTGCGGATGGTGATGAGTTACGTATGATGCATATTGGCTTAAAGCGCTTTACTAAAGTTGACCCTTACAATACTAAAGCAGCACGTAGAACCATAGCTAAAGTAATGATAGAATCGAATCGTTATCCTTTTTAGTATACCACAAGATTGAGTATAAGAGAAAATAAACTGTAAGTTTGAACCAATAAAAAACCCGGCAATTTAATATTGTCGGGTTTTTTTATATCATGAATTGATTAATTTCTGGTAATTCCGCAACTATCTAATTCTGCATTTGAAATAGTTGGAAAATGAGTTTCATGGTTTTTCATTTTTTGAATAACAAGGCGAGCAATGGTTGCAGCCTGTTCTTCAGAAATAAAACCATTTTTACCTGTTGCACCGGGTATAATGGGTTGATGAAATCGTAATTCATTGTTTACATAAATATCATAACCCCAATGCAAACTATCAGAGTAATAGGTTTTATAAGTTATTTCCGGAATTTTAGCGGCACTTGTTTGTTTATCTTTCAGCCAACCTGTAATTACATAAATAATTACCGCTATTCCAAATAATATATAAACCCAGTACTTTTTAATCATTTGGATTGTAAGGTTGATAAGGTAACCACTCATTCAAATCGTCATAGTAAGCAGAGCCGCTAGCGCCGGTAGTAACAAAAGCCCTTCCGGCTACAGAAAATCCAATAGCTCCGGAACGACCTGCTCTTTCAAAATTGGTTTTTTGGAACCATAAGTCGTTTTTAAAGTCGTAACCCCAAGTGCTAATGTTGTAGCTACCATTTTGGCCGGTAGTAATGTAAGCTGAGTCACCCAATACAAACCCAACTCCATGGTCGCGAATAATATTGGTATATAAATCATCATAAGTATCAGCGCTTACATTGGTAATGGGTCGTAATTGATTCCAAGGGTTAGATGTGTTAGAGGGGTCGAAAACGGTGAAGTCGTTTACTTCGCCGTTGTTAGTACCTGTAACGATATATGCTTTGTTTTGGTAAACAAATACAATACCACCTTGGCGTTTACTACCTGTAAATTGNGTAGCTGTTANGTTCCANGTATCNGCATTAGGGTCATATTGCCAAGAGTCTTTTTTATTAGAACCTCCATCATATCCGCATAATACATAACCCAAATTGCCAATTGAAAAAGCTAAAGCATCAATGCGGGGAGTGCCGGCGAAGCTTGCTTTTTGAACCCAAGTATTGGTAACAGTGTTGTATTGCCAAGTATCATTTAAGAAATTATTGTAATTATCTTGTCCGGTTGTAATGTATCCATTGGTGCCAATAGCAAAAGCAACAGCATTGCTGCGAGGTGTAAAATTATTAGGGGCATTGGCTAATTGTGTCCAGCTACCATTTGAACCTTTGGTAGGATCGAAAGAGTATAAATCGGAATACCGAATATTTTTAGCTAAATTGTAACCTGTGCCAATATAAGCAACATTGCCAACTGTAAATGCACAGGCGGCAGTGCGTTGGTCGCCCACAAAATCGTTGGGTGAAAGTACCCAGTTTCCACTACTTTGGGTAGGGTCTAATACAGTTCTTGCGCAGGAAATAAGCAGCAATACCAAGCTGGCGGGTAAGAAGAAATAATACTGAATTCGCTTCATTGACATTTAGTTTTTTTGAAATTAGGTTGCTTTTTCTTTAAAAAAAGCAAAACGGTTTTCTATTAAGGTTTCAAAGATAAGTGAATAATAGTGGTATGGTCAAACTTTTAAGCGAGCTTTTTTTTGTATAAAATGACTGATTTAACAAGTTTTTTTGTTTTGGCTGCTGCTATGTTTTGTAACCTTGCGTTGTATTTGTTTTTGAATATGTTGTTGAAGTGCATATTTGCAAATGTTGTAGCTGTATATTTGTAAATTATGCTACTTTGAAACGTAACTTTCAAATGTGTAAATACTAAAATAAACCCTTTAAAACTAATAGCTTTAAATAGTTAAGACTAATTATAATGCCTAAGAAATTACTTTTTTTATTTTTTATCCTTGCTTCTGTTTTGTTGATGAATGCCTGTAAGCGGGCTGATATTAATTTTAGTAGTCAGTTATTAGATAATAATATTACTCAAATTATTATGACTGACACATTTAGTGTAGATTTATCCACCGTTTATATTGACTCTTTTTCAACTGGCCAAACCGGTGTAACTGTTTTTGGTGGTTATAATGATCCTTACTTTGGAAGATTGGATGCCCAAACATTTTACGAAATAGCCCCACCAACCACCAAAGCCACTGATTATGTAAAATCTATTTACGACTCATTGTATATTACCATGAAGTTGCGTAATACTTTTTATGGTGATACTACAAAACCTATACAAATTCAAGTATCACGATTATCAGAGCCACTTGTGCCTCCTTCATTTTATGGCGATCCGGGAACTATATTGTATAGTAAAAACAGTTTTGCCGTTTTCCCTACCCCATTGGGTGTAACTAATACTTATATCCGCCCATCGGTAGATGACTCTATTCATATAAAATTAGATGATGCTTTAGGGCAAGAGTTATTTAATAAAATTCAAACAGCGAGTTTAGATTTGCAAAGCACTGCTAATTTTCTAAGCTATTTTTATGGGTTACGAATTGCTTCTAATGGTAATAGCAATGCTGTTTATACTTGTGCAGATTCTGCTACGGTTTATTTGGCTTACCATAATCCTAACCTTAATAAAGATAGTGCCAGACTTGCATTCCCTTTGGTAAACAGGAACTTACATTTCATACATGTTACTGCTGACAGGTCCGCAACTATGTTAAATAATTTGGGCGGCCTAAATCAGGCGGGTAAAACCAATGTTATTAACAGCACCCAAACTGGGAATATGGCTTTTTCTCAGCCTATTTCCAATACTATGATTAAAATTCGCTTTCCCAACATTCAGGATATTCAAAAATTACCCTATTACGCCAAATTTTTAAAGGCGCAACTTATTGTTAGGCCGGTAGCCGGAACTTATAGTCCGCTTTATTATTTACCTCCGCAACTAAGGTTATCAAATACTACTATTTTGAATCAATTAGGACAAGATATTACCTCAGTTGCATCGCCCGGAACTGCTGCCGGTGTTCAATATGGGAATTTGGTTACCGACTATTTTAATGGCAAAAGTTATTATTCGTACGATTTAACCAATTATGTAAAAACCATTTTGGCTGATCCTGAATATCCTTTTTACCAATCTGGTTTATTACTAACGCCACCCAATCCGGCTTTCCAATCGCAGTTTGCCCGTTTAATTGCTGGCAATAGGTTTTATCCTAACATAAATTGCCAAATTGAGTTAGATTTATATTATGCATCCGTAAAATCGTACTAATTCTTACCCATGAAGAAAATTGAATACTACATATTTTTTATAGTGCTGGCGACTACTTGTGTTTTTACAAAACTAAATGCACAAAATAATAACTCTCCTTATTCAATTATTGGCATTGGCGATTTGGAACAAAGTTATTTAGATCGCACGTCGGGAATGGGCCATGCGGGTGTGGCACTCTCTGGTGCAAGGGCTCAATATATGGCTAATCCGGCTTCATTAAGTATGTTGGATGAGCATTTCTTTAATTTTGAAATTGCTGTAAGATACCGTGGCGAAAACTATTATGGTCAACCAATAGATATTGTAAATAATAACCAAAGTGCCGATATTCAATTTAAAAGAATTGCCATGGCTATTAAAGTTAGGCCAAAATGGGCAATTGGCTTTGGATTGACTCCTTTTAGTACAGCTAACTATTCTTTTTATGCCAACAAAGTCATTCAGGGTACACCTCAAACATTTTCAGCTTATTATACAGGTACCGGAAGTACTAACTTATTCTATATAACCAATAGTTATAAATTTTCAGATCATTTTTCAGTTGGTCTACAAGCCTCTTATTTATTTGGTCAGTTAGGACAAACAGAAACTATTTCGGGAACTGGGTTAGATAGTAATCTAGTAACTAATAAAAACACTTATTTAAATAATCCCTACTTGAAGTTTGGTATGCAATACCGAACTAAAATTGCCAAAAAATGGAAATTAGCAATTGGAGCTACAGGTTCAATACAAACCAAACTAAATAGTTTAACTTCATTATTGGTTACTGATGGCACTACTACCTTAATTGATAACCCTCAATTTAGTGTTGGTTATTTTACATTACCTAACATGTATACTGCCGGTGTAGCGCTTACTTATAAAGATGATTATACTTTTGCAGCCGATTACACTTTTCAAAATTGGCAAAATTTAAGTTACAGAGGGCTTTCTTATAATTTGGTAAATAGCAGTAGGTTTAACTTGGGTTTTGAATACAGTAAGAAAAATACTTACCGTGATTTAAAAGCAGAAAAAACCTTTTATCAGGCAGGATTTTTTGCCGGTAAATCATACGTAAATGTTTCTGGTCAACAAATTGATAATGTGGGTGGAACAGTAGGCATAGGCTTCAATGCACTTCGTAGTTCATTAACCGGGCAAGTAAGCTTAGAAGGTGGAGTTCGGGGTACTACTATCAATGGACTAGTGCAAGAAGATTATTTGCAAATAACCTTTATTTTAGGATTTCGCGAATTTTGGTTGCCTCGCCATTTTAGAAGATACGATTAGTACAATTCTTTTACTTTATTTTCTTTGTTGAAATAATAGTATTTTCATGGTTAGCAATGCAACGGCGCTTAACCTTATACCATGAAGTACATTTGTTTATCCTTTTTGTTTTCATTTTTTTTCATAGCCTGCAGTCATTCGGCTAATACAACAGAAAAACCGACCAATAATACACGCCCTATTGATACGGTTTGGTATGGAAAAACTACCGGAAAGTTACCTGCTTTTTTATATGGGGATGGTACCGACAGATTAGGTGGTGCCACAATGGGTTATATTGATACGGGGGTTATTTGTAAAGTAATTGGCAAAACACAAAAATTTTTTCAAGTACAATTATCGCAATATCATACAGCTTTAATTGATACTTCAATGATTTTACCCGATACAACCATTCAATATAAACCTACTGTATTAAGTGGCTCATGGAAAGCATGGGGAACGGATAGTTGTTATGATATGGTATCTATTTATCTCCCTCAAAAGGTAGCCTATACATCTCACATGGAGTTAAATCCTTCAGCCATTAAAATTCAGTTGTATGGAGTACAGAGTAATACGAATTGGATTACTCAATTACAATCGCTGAAAGAAATTAAAAATCTGTACTATCGCCAAACAGAAAATGATGTGTTAGAAGTAACCATTCAATTAAAACATGCACAACATTGGGGCTATAGCATCAATTATGAAGGGCATAAGTTATTGGTAAAAGTTAAACGTCAACCCACCATTGTTACCCTATCGCATTTAACTATTGCTATTGATGCAGGACACGGTGGTACAAACTCCGGTGCTTCGGGAAATGTGTATGGCTTAGTGGAAAAAAATTATACGTTATTATTTGCCAAAGAATTGGAAAAGCAATTAAAATTGGCACATGCAAAAGTAATAATGACCCGTACAAGCGATACAACGTTTGATAATAAGGACAGAATATTGTTTTTGCAACAAAAAAATCCTGATGCATTAATTAGCTTACATTTCAACTCAGCCGATGATGCAAGTGTTAATGGGGTAAGCACTTATTATAAACACATTGGCTTTAGGCCGCTTAGTAGTTTTATTTTGAAAAGAATGTTAGCCATTCATTTAAACGAATTTGGTAATGTAGGAAGTTTCAACTTTGCTTTGAATGCCCCTACTGACTTTGTGAACTGCTTGGTAGAAATTGCTTTTTTAAGCAATAAAACCGATGAAACTAAAATTAAAAATCCCGCATTTAGAGTTGCTGTAGCACGACAAATTGTAGCTGGACTGAAAGATTGGCTTATGTATGCCGCAACTGAAAAAAACTAAATTAATTATCGAAAGTCGGATTGTTTTAATAAAACTTGTAAGGCATTTAAGTTTACTTGATTGTAAAAGGCATTGATAACACTTTTCTTTTCGGCCGTTGTTAAATGAAAATTTAAAGTAGCTGCGGCGTCAGTTTTTGAGGCCAAATACTGAAATGATAAACTATAAAAATGTGGACCATAGCTTTCAGCAAAATAGTCCAATGANTTATGTTGATAATAATCCTGAAAGCGGTACCAATTATATTGTAATATGAGCAAGGGTTTAGTTAATAAACTCAATAAACTAGTGTTATCATAAGGGTTCTCCCAGTCATCAATACTGCGATCGCGAAGTTCTATTACAATTACTTTTTGTGTGTTTTGTTGAAGCCAATCTTTAAATACGTTCAAAAATCGTAGCGTAAGTTCCTGGCCAAAGTTATCACGTAAACCGGCATCCATTACATCAATAATGGGTTTTGAGGGTAGCCAAACATTTGGTAATACAAAAGGAAAGGTCGCATTCATTCTTAATGCAGATAATACCCTTAGGCTATCACTATTTTGTTTTTTGAAATAGCTATTAAAATCAACTCCATCAGCATTATAAGTAGTTAAATGGGAAGAATCTGACAATGGGCGCATTAAAAAACGGGCAGGATGTGTTGCCATAATCATGCTTCTTGCATCGCGACTAATGGTAGCATTAAAAAACATAATAGGTATGGTGGCATTTGCTTCGGGTTCTGCATAAGCATAAATATTCTTATTTAAATACCCATGTGTATTTTCATTTAGTTTCTCTTCAAAAGCATAACCACGGTCTTTAATATATTCAAAGCCTTCGTAATTAAATTTTTGCACGGGACCAATTATATCTCTGGTTACGAACGATGAAAATAAAGGATTCAGTAAATCTTTTGCAATATCATCAACATAGGCAGGGCTATATAAGTTAATATTTTTATTGCCTAAACGGGTTTGGTAATACAGTTCTCTAAAATAAGCTGCCCCGAGTAAACCACCGGAGGCGCCATTAATAAATAGGGTATGTTGCATGAGTTGTCCGTGTAAGGCACTATCTATTTTTTGTAATGTATTCATGGTAAACACAGCACTCCTTAAGCCACCCCCACTGGTATTAATAATGTACATAATGGGTTTTTCTTCTTTTTGTCGTGCTTTCCATTTATTTAAAATCTTTAAATAGTAGGCTCTATCAACCTCCATAACACTATCGCTGCAAAGTTGACGAATGTCTGAAGAATCATATAAAGGGCGTTGTTCTTTATTATCATAGTTTAAGCCATAGGCTTTATTGCGGGGATCAATTATGCCAATTTGATACAAATAGTTAAGCAACAAATAAATAATAATGATTAATGGGATGCTCCAACTTTTAAAGAATAATGAAACGGCACCTGATACAGCTATTAATATGGCAAATAGAATAGAAATACTGGCAGCAGCAGGTATTTGAAACAATCTGCTATCGGCACTAAAGCCCAAAACAATTAAAAAAATAAATGCAATTAATATCGCAATAACAGCGGAAATATGGTGTTTAGAAAAAACATCATCTAAAAACGATTCGTTATAATGCCTTATATCTCTAGGTCTTCTTAACTTAAAACTGGCACTTAAAAACCAGTCAACACGCATTTCTTGTTTGGTTAATGGCAATACATCTTTATTAATGATGGCATTATAACGTTTATTCGCATCGGCAATGCCTTGCTTTATGGTATAATAAATAGTTTTGTCTGCACTAAAAAAATACACGAAAGCCAGTAAAATAGATAGAAATAACCCCCCAGTAAATCCTAATGCTGTTAATAATGATTCACCCAACGTTTGTAATTGTTGTTGTTGCGAAAATTGTAAGCCTCTTATAAAGTAAAAAACTAAAAATATAAGCGGTAAAATGGCATTGTTAATGCAATATTTTAAAAATGGAGCAGCAGTTGTTGCTAAAAATTTAATGTATCGGGCATTTAAAATAAAGGTGGTAATATTCCAACTCATAATAAAAATACCAATCGCAAAACCCACAATCGCAGCACTAAAAGGGCTAACCTTATCAAAATATTCAGGAGCCAGGTAAAGGGAATAAGCACCAAAGCTATCCATAAAATATCCGGCCACCGTAGCAAATAAAATGTACCAGAATAATATTAAAATCTGATATTTTCTGAAATGAAGAAGAAAAAGCTGCACCGGCAGTGAATACCAAAAACCTATAATGTATTTTTTCATGGGTATTTTTATAAGTAAAGCCATGACAAATAAAGGATTTTATACACTAACGTGATTGCATTGTCCTTCAACTTATCATTGTGTGTTACTTATAAAGTTAATGGCAAACTATAAAATAACCAATTGTTGCCCTAAGTGATTCAGGATTGAGCAGGCCTAAATAATAATAAATAACTATTAGCAATCATCGTTAAAAATAATAACATACCAATGGTTTGATGTATCTCAGCCAACCATTCAAACAATCCAAATTTTCCTAACACAATACCGGTACTGCTTAATACAGCAACCACACCCAATACCACTTGCGTACAAACCAAAATTATTGCTAAGTTTTTTGTGAAACTAAACCATTTTGATTGTTTGATATTTGCTGTTTTGGCATACCAAAATATAATTAATATTAATAAAATATATGCCAGCGTGCGATGGATGAAATGAATGGTAATTTTATTGAAAAATAAACTTTGTTGCAAGGAACTGTTTCCAAAAGCATCGGGTACCCACATACCATTAATGGTTGGCCAGGTTGGTGCTGCACTGGCGGCTTTTAAACCAGCCATAAATGCTCCGTATAATAGTTGTACAAAAAGAATAATTATAATAATGATGGTAAATTTTTTCAATGAAGGATTAACTACTTTTTGGCGTTGAGGAACACGAATCATTAAAGCAAACAACAAGGTATAAGCAATTAATACCATGGCTGCAATAAAATGAACAGCCAGTTTTATATGGCTTACATATAAGTTCTCATCATTCAATCCACTCTTTACCATAATCCAACCAATTAAGCCCTGAAAGCCGCCTAAAATAAATAGGCCGATTAATGGTTGAATCATCCATGGTTTAATGTGCTTTTTAATAATAAAAAGAACAAAGGGAATAATGAATACAACGCCAATACTTCTTGCCCAAAGGCGGTGAAACCATTCCCAAAAGAAAATATGTTTAAAATCGCTTAGGGTAAAGTTATAGTTCATGTATTTGAACTGTGCAATTTGTTGGTACTGCTGAAAAGCATGCTGCCACTGACTTTCACTGGTAGGAGGAATAGCACCCATAATAGGGTCCCATTCCGTAATAGAAAGGCCAGAGCCTGTTAAGCGTGTAATTCCGCCTAAAATTACCTGTACTACGAGCATTGCTACGCCCACAAATAACCAGTTTGATACCCATATTCGCGACTTTTCTTCCTGTTGCATCATGCTTTTAACTTTTTAAATGCGTTGCCGCAAAGGTATTATGCCAGCAGCATTTTTTATTTTTTGATGAAAAGAAATGCATTTTTGCAGGGAAACAGGTGTACAATATGTTAGCGAGTACATTTAGCAATAGTGATATTTATGAAGCAGGATGCGATGAAGCCGGTAGGGGATGCTATGCCGGGCCTGTATTTGCAGCAGCCGTTATTTTGCCTGTTCATTTTTATCATCCTTTATTAAACGATAGTAAACAAGTAACTGAAGGTAACCGCGAAATTTTACGATCTGTAATTGAACAACAAGCCATAGCCTGGTCGGTAGCTATGGTTGATAATGAAGAAATTGATAATATTAATATTTTACAAGCTACGTATAAGGCCATGCATTTGGCCATTGATGGCTTATCAGTAAAACCTGATTTGTTATTAATTGATGGTAACCGATTTAAGCCTTATTTTGGCATTGCCCATCACTGCATTGTAAAAGGCGATGGCAAATATGCTGCCATTGCCGCTGCCAGCATTTTAGCCAAAACCCACCGCGATGCATTTATGCTGCAATTACACCAACAGTTTCCGTACTATAATTGGCAAAAAAATAAAGGCTATGGTACGGCAGAACATCGCAATGCCATTGCTCAGTTTGGTTTGTGCAAGTACCACCGAAAAAGTTTTGACATATAAACTCAGGCTATTCTTCCCATTCCCCTGCACCCATACGAACTACTTCATAACCATCATGGGTACAATCAATAATGGTAGATGGAGTTATTCCTCCAATACCGCCATCAATTACTATGTCAACCAATTTCTCAAAATTGGCATGAATAATTTCAGGGTCAGTATATTCTTCTACTCTTTCGCCGGGCAATGAGGCGCTTAATAAAGGATGACCCAATTGTTGCACAATAGATAAAGCAATGGTATTATTGGGAATTCTTAACCCAATGGTGTTTTTTTTACTTTGTAAAATTTTAGGCACCTGTTTACTGGCAGGTAAAATAAAAGTATAAGGCCCAGGCAAATATTTTTTTAAAATACGATACAAAGGAGTGTCAATACTTTTCGTGTATTTACTTAAATCGCTCAGGTCATAACAAACAAAACTGAGTTGTGCCTTCTGAGTATCAATATGTTTTAAGCGGGCAATACGTTCAATGGCTTTATGTTGAAAAATGTCGCAACCTAAACCATATATGGTATCGGTAGGGTAAATAATTACGCCACCATCTAACAAGCATTCCTTAATCATATTCAAATACCTTGGCTCAGGATTTTGAGGATGTAATTTTAAAAGCATAGTTAAAGTTAATACGTAAAATGCAAATCTTGCTAATGCTTATGTTGTAAAATCAATGCTTATAAACGCAAATAACGGTGTATGGTATAAACAGGCTAATGATGCTTTAAAATGTTCTTTACCGTCCATCATTACTAACACTTATATAATTATAGTTTTGTGTTTATTTTTGTATTTAAATGTTGCGTATGCAGTTACAATCGGTTGATGTAGTTCATGAAATTTCGGGTGTTGATTTTCAACAACAATATTATACTCCTTTAAAACCTTTGGTTATTAAAAACCTTAGCCAAAAGTGGCCGGCGTATGAAAAATGGAATTGGGATTATTTTAATGAATTATTAGGGCACCATAAAGTGGCACTATATAACAACATAAAAAGTGATGCTTATACGCCTATTAACAAAGCCGATGATTATAAAACATTTGGTGAATACATTGAAATGATTCGCAAAGGGCCTGCCGGATGGCGCATTTTCTTATTTAATATTTTTGAACATGCCCCACAACTAATTAATGATTTTACTTGGCCCGATGAATTAATGAAAGGCTTTGTAAAAAAATATCCCATGTTATTTACCGGTGGTGAAGGCTCCATTACCCACATGCATTTTGATATTGATTTAAGCCACATTTTACATACCCAATTCATGGGGCGTAAAAGGGTGTTGTTGTTTCCTTATGAAGAACAATATAAACTGTATAGAAAACCTTTTGAAGTATTAAGTTTGGCCGACTTCAGTAACTATTACAAGGATAATGGATTGCCAAACTATGAAGCTTTCCCAGCCTTAAAACAAGCCAAAGGGTATGAGGTAATTTTAGAACATGGCGATACCCTGTTTATGCCTGCAGGCTACTGGCACCATATGGAATATTTAGATAGTGGCTTTGCCATGAGTTTACGTGCCTTGCAATCTTCTTTAGCCGGTAAGGCCAAAGGTGTATGGAATTTATTTGGCATGCGTACTATTGATACTTTTATGAAAAAAACTGCTCCAAAGCCCTGGTACAACTGGAAAATAGAACGCATTTACCGCCATGCTGCTCCCTATGTTCAGCAACAACCGGTTTTTAGTAATTCATAATCTATGCAACACTGATAATTTCATATCAACAAAAATTTAACTAATTACTTAATGTATTAACATGTTTTTATATGTTAATGCATTATTTTTATATCTAAACAAAACCTTATTCAATGAAACAAAAATTACTCCTTTTATTTATTGGTGTAGTCATTGCATCTACAAGTTGGTCTCAATTAGTGGCGGGTAATCAGTTATTAGGACCTTCATTAAGTATTAATTCGAGTAACAATACTTATAATGCCCTTGGTAACGGAAAATCTTTTGGTGTAGGCTTAGGTGTTGATTGGATAAAGATGAAAACAGCTACAGTTGGCTATGGTGTGGGCTTGAATTATAATTTTGCAAAAAGTAATACTACAGGTTTAACACCGACCGATTACGCACGGTATCATTACAATTATGTTTCCTTATCTTTTTTTAGAAGAAAATATTTTCCCATACATGAGAAATGGAGTTTGTTTTATGATGCAGGCATTGCCGGTGGGTATAATAATGCCAAGTACGACCAATCGGGTAGCTACGCAAGCACAAATATGTACACTAAGTCAAATGGCTATAACATTAGTGCATTTGCTTATCCCGGCATTGCGTACTTTATAAAAAAGAATTTTTTGGTAGATATTTCATTGCCTAATTTTTTAACGGCAACATTTTCGCATCAAAAAAATGATGGCGCCAATAGTATTGGAAACAACTATCAAACAGCACCCAATATTGGCAATTCATTTGCCTTCAACAGTACTGTAACGGCCAGCAATATTTTAAATGCTACAACCCTTAATTTTAGGTGGATTATTCAGTAGGCAACATAATATTCAAAATAAAAGCCATTACCGTTGTGTAATGGCTTTTTGTTATATATAAAAATGCAAGATTATGCAATTTCCCATACTTCACGGCCGCGAAGTAATTTATCTAAATCGCCTTTGCCTTTTGAAGTAATTACGTCTTCAATTTGTAATGCCATTTCTGCTTCATAACAAGGCCTTGAAGTTTCATAAAAAACACCAAATGGACGTGGAAAATGAATGCCTGTTTTATGTGGGTCATCAAACATCCGTACTAAAATTTGCGCTTTGTAAAAATCATGCTCATCATGTATCCACAAATCATCGGCGGAAAAACCATTGCCCAATTCAACAACTTCAGGCTGCAAGCCATTTAAGCGAATACCTTTGTTTTTATTAGCGCCAAAAATGAGTGGTTTATCTTGTTCTAAATAAATTCCCTCATCTAATTTGGTTGCTTTTTCTGTAAATATTTCAAAAGTGCCATCGTTAAAAATATTACAGTTCTGGTATATTTCTACAAACGATGTGCCTTTGTGTTTAGCAGCACGGGTAAGGGTTTCCTGCAAGTGCTTGGGGTCGCGGTCCATACTGCGGGCAATGAAAGTACCATCTGCACCCAATGCTAAAGCCAATGGATTAAAGGGGTGGTCAATACTACCGTAAGGGGTTGATTTGGTTATTTTATGTTCTTCCGAAGTAGGTGAATATTGCCCTTTGGTTAAACCATAAATTTGGTTATTAAATACCAAAAAATTTACATCAAAATTTCTACGTAGTAAATGAATGGTATGGTTGCCACCAATACTCATACTGTCGCCATCGCCACTTACAATCCAAACACTTAAGTCAGGGCGGGATGCTTTCAAACCACTGGCAATGGCAGTAGCACGCCCATGAATGGAGTGCATACCAAACGTATTCATATAGTAAGGAAAACGGCTGCTACAACCAATTCCGGAAATAATGGCAAAATTTTCTTTAGGGATACCTAAAGTAGGCATTACTTTTTGTACTTGTGCTAAAATAGAATAATCGCCACATCCCGGACACCAGCGCACTTCCTGATCGGTGGCAAAATCTTTGGCGGTTAAATTAACCGGAGCTGCAGTTGCACTCATGGATAAAGATTTAATTGAAAATATAGATTAACGAATTTACGTAATTCCTATGGCTATTCATTAAATTTTTTGCAATTCTTCCCAATATTCGGCGCCCCGGCGGGTATGGGGTATTACAATGGTTCCGCCCACAATGTTCGCCACTGCAAAAACTTCATAAATGGCTTCAGTGCTTATGCCCAATTCTTTGCATTTACCCAAATGGTATTTAATACAATCATCGCAACGCAATACCATGCTGGCTACCAAGCCCAACATTTCTTTTGTGGCAGCATCTAATACACCCGGTTCATAGGTGTTGGTATCTAAATTCCATAAACGTTTTAATACCAGGTTGTTTTTACTTAAAATAACCTCATTCATCTTTTCCCGGTACGCATTAAACTCATTAACAATATGGCTCATGTTTCAAATTTTTTGTAAAAATATTGTAAGCAATCGATTGCGGGTTACGAAATAAGTTAAATGTAATATGCTAATCAGCTTTTTTAGGTGGTTATTGATTAATTTGCATCATTAATACGATAGGTTATGAGCAACAATTTATTTCACTTTGGCATGATTGGCTTAGGTACAATGGGTAGGAATTTGTTATTAAACCTTGCCGACCATGGATTTTCGGTAATAGGGTTCGATAAAGATGAACAGAAAGGTGCTGCCTTGTTGAACGAATCAACGCCACAGCATTCGGTTAAAGCGGTGAGTAGTTTAGAGGCCATGGTACAACAATTAGAGCAGCCCCGTAAAATAATGATGTTGGTACCTGCCGGCAAACCGGTTGATGATGTAATTGAAAGCTTATTGCCATTATTACAACCCGGTGATATTATTATTGATGGTGGTAATTCGTTTTTTGAAGATACCCTTCGCCGAACAACCTATTTACAAAGCAAACAATTACACTTTGTAGGTATGGGTGTTTCGGGTGGAGAAAAAGGGGCTCGTTTTGGTCCCAGTATAATGCCCGGTGGCGATGTTGCTGCCTGGAAAAATTTGCAACCTTTATTAGAGGCAGTATCTGCCAAAGTAAATGGTGAACCATGTGTGGCCTATATGGGTAAAGATGCCGCAGGCCATTATGTTAAAATGGTACACAATGGCATTGAATATGCCATAATGCAATTAATAAGTGAGGTTTATGATGTGTTGAAAACAGGATTAGGCTTAACCAATAGTGAGTTACATCAAGTATTCAAACAGTGGAATGAAGGGCAATTAAAAAGTTTTTTAATTGAAATTACTGCGCAGATATTTCTACAAAAAGATCCGGAAACAGGTAAAGATTTGGTAGATGTAATTTTAGATAAAGCTGGCTCAAAAGGTACCGGTAAATGGACCAGTCAGGAAGCCATGAATCTTCCTATCAGTATTCCAACTATTGATATTGCAGTTGCTTTCCGCGATATTTCGGTGTATAAAGATGAACGCGTTGCTGCTGCCAATATTTTTAAACCACAACGTACTTCCATTGCAGTTAACAAAACTGAATTTATTGCACAGCTCGAAAATGCATTACAAGCTGCTATTATTATTTGTTATGCGCAGGGCTTGGCTATGTTACACAAAGCCTCTTCCGTGTATAACATGGAAATTCCGCTAAAAGATGTGGTAAAAATTTGGCGAGGCGGTTGTATTATTCGTTCTGTTTTATTAGAAGATTTTTATACGGCTTACCAAAGCAATCCCGATTTGTCAAACATTTTATTAAATACACAATTGGCTCACCTATTACAGACAAAAGAAGATGCCTTGCGCCAGGTAATTGTACAAGCTGTGCAACATAAAATTGCTGTTGCAGGATTAATGAGTGCATTAGGATATTTAGATGCCTATACCAATGCTCAAATGCCGGTGAATTTAATACAGGCACAACGCGATTACTTTGGTGCCCATACTTATCAACGTATTGATAAACCGGGCAGCTTTCATACACAATGGGATTAGTTGCTAATAGATACATTATTTATTTAAAGTTTAATTATTAGGTTATGTCGAATGTAAATTTGTTACCGCCACCAACCATCGTATTTATTTTTGGGGGTAGCGGTGATTTGAATCAACGGAAATTGTCACCCGCCTTATATAATTTGTTTTTAGACGGTTACATGCCCGAAAAATTTGTCGTAGTAGGCCTGGGTAGAAGTAAATACACCAATGAAAACTTCAGAGAAAGATTATGGAAAGGAATTGACTTATACAGCCGCAGTAAAAACGATCCCAAATCTGAGCAACATTGGACTGAGTATAGTCAGAATATTCACTATATATCAATGGATGGGGAAGATGCTTCTGCCTACAATAAATTAAAAGAATTTGCAGCAGCTAAACAATCTGAATGGACAGTTAAGCCACAAGTTATTTTTTATTTGGCCGTTACGCCACAATTGGTGCCTGATATTGCTACCAGTTTGGGTAAACTCAATTTGGATGATATTGCACAATGTGTAAGAATTGTAATTGAAAAACCCTTTGGGCACGATTTGCAAAGCGCTCACGAATTGAATGCTTTATTAAAAAGCATGTTTAAAGAGGAGCAGATTTACCGTATAGACCATTATTTAGGTAAGGAAACAGTACAAAATATCTTGGCATTCCGTTTTGCTAATGCATTGTTTGAACCCATTTGGAACAGAAGGTATATTGAGCATGTGCAAATTACCAATGCAGAAACGGTAGGTGTTGAAGAAAGAGGCGGTTATTATGAAAACAGCGGTGCATTGCGCGATATGGTGCAAAATCATATACTTCAACTAATTTGTATGATAGCCATGGAAGCACCGGTAAGCTTTGATGCCAATGAAATTCGTAACAAAAAAGTTGATGTATTAAATGCTATTAGAAAAATAACTCGCGACCAGGTGCATGAACACGCAGTAAGAGGGCAGTATAGTTCCGGTTGGATGAAGGGTAAAGAAGTAAAAGGATACAGGGAAGAAGATAATGTAAACCCCAATTCAAATGTGGAAACCTTTGCCGCCGTTAAGTTTTTTATTGATAACTGGCGTTGGCAAGATGTACCCTTTTATGTACGCACCGGCAAATACTTGCATGAAAAATCAACCATTATCACCATTCAGTTTAAGCAAGCGCCTAAGTTTGCTTTTCCTCCAGAATCGGCTGATACCTGGCGCCCTAACCGCCTTACACTAAGCATTCAACCCAATATGGATATTCGCTTGCGTTTTCAGGCTAAAAAACCGGGGCAGAATTTTACACTGAATCCCGTAGACATGATCTTTAGTTATGCCGATGCTTACGATGGACATGAGCCCGAAGCCTATGAAACATTGCTTTTGGATGTAATGCAAGGTGATGCTACTTTGTTTATGCGTGATGATCAGGTAGAAGCTGCCTGGAAAATTATTATGCCCATTTTAGAAACCTGGCAAATGCGACCACCCGCTAACTTCCCTAATTATAGTCCTGATAGCTGGGGTCCCGAAGATGCAGAAGCACTAATTGCACGTGATGGTCATAACTGGATTACTTTACCTGTGTTGCATAAAGAATAACTGCCCAACTAATAAGGTTGATGAATGGCAGGTAGTCATCATCGGTATTTAAGATAATACCAATGGAATGGCCTTGTTGTAAAATAAATTTTTGAATTATAAATAAACGCACCATGCCGCTTCATGTTGAACCCTCAGTTGATGCACTAATGCATACTGTTGCCAATTGGATGGTAGAATTGATTGCCGATACACTGAAAAAACAAAGCAGATTTACCATAGCATTATCGGGTGGTAATACGCCTAAAAGTTTACATCAGTTATTAGCCTCACCAACTTACCGCAATAAAATTGAATGGGATAAGCTGCATTTTTTTTGGGGCGATGAACGCTTTGTGCCTTTTAATGATGAGCGTAACAATGCTAAAATGGCTTTTGATACTTTGTTGAATAGTGTTCCTGTTAAAAAGGAACAAATACATATTATGCAAACGGAAAACATTACGCCGGAAGCTTCAGCTGAAGCCTATGAAGCCATTTTGCATAAATACTTCAATAACCAACCCTTTAGTTTCGATTTGGTTTTATTGGGCATGGGCGATGACGGACATACCTTGTCGTTATTTCCCGGAACAACTGTTATTCATGAAACTCAAAAATGGGTTACATCATTATGGTTGGCTGCCCAAGATATGTATAGGGTTACATTAACAGCACCCATTGTAAACCAATCGGCACATGTGGCATTTATAACTACCGGTAGCAATAAAGCCCATGCATTAAAAGCAGTATTGGAAGGGCCAAGAAATGTAGATCAATATCCTTCACAAATTATTCAGCCTAAGGGTAACTTGCATTGGTTTGCCGATACCGCAGCTACAGCACTATTAACACCTTCTGTTTAAATAAAAACCCGGTTGAATTTTCAAAACCGGGTTTTTTTAAACGCTATGCTATTTACTTTAAAACTTTAGGATGCCTGCTTGTGTTCAGAAGGGTGAACCTTACAGGTTTTAATACCAAAAATGGTGTACAAAGGACAAAAGCCCACAAACGCAGTAGCTAAAAATACAGCAGCTATAATAATAATAACTATGCCTGCGGTACCGGTTACGGTATGGGTAAAAAACAGAATGGCCAATACTATAGCCACTATAATGCGGATAATGCGATCGGCGGCGCCCATGTTTTTTTTCATATAGTAGGTGTTTTTTTAATGAATGATTTTCAACAATATTTTGGTTATTTAGTTCGCTATTAATTATCGGGTAAAAAATATTGAATAATACCGGCTACACCCCATGCTAATAAAGCACATAAAATACAAATGATTAAAAGGCGCAACCAAATTAGCTTCATGTTTCAGTAAAATTATGCAGTTGTTGGGCGATATAAAATGATTTTAATCATTTGTAACGGATTACTACCATTTTACCTGTACCGAAAAGTTAAAAACTCTACCTTCCAGTGGTCCCCAAATATCACTAAATACCGGATTGGTATAAGGTGGATAAACCAACTGTCCGTAATTGCCTTGTTTAAAGTTAAATAGATTTTCACAATTTAATACAAATGATATTTTTTTATAACGATAATTCAGCATGGCAGCCGAAAGTATATAACCTCTGGTGCTACTGCCGTCATCCAAATATTGTTGGCCGGTGTAAGATAATTCTAACCCTACTCTAACATTATCTACCGGCTCAATATTGGCCAAAGCTGCAATTTTATGCTTGGCTATTAACGGAAAATTTGGCGCCTGAGCATCATACTGCCGCTTAGTATTGGTATATACGTAACCAAGGTATAATTCGGTTTCATCTTCTCTTGCCTGCAAATAGGTTTCAAAACCGGCCGTAGTTATATTTTGTGCTGCATTGTACCAGCGCATATTGTAGGGGTTCGTAATTGAGTCCAGAAGCAATGGGTGTTGAATGGCGGTATAAAACAAGCTTTGATTTAAGGTAAACTGCCATTCATCGGCACGCCATTTATAATTAATATCAAAGTTTGCACCAACACTTTTTTCTGCAATGGTACCGGGTTTATATCCTGCCAGGTAACGGTAAAAGCGTTCATCTACATCGCCTGAAAATAAGGAAGGGGTTTTATAACCCATGCCGCTACCCAATCGAACGGTAAGTTGCGGGCTAAACCGATACATGAACGATATACGCGGCAATAAAAAATTGCCATATACACTTTGGTAGTCAAACCGCATTCCCGCCTCAGCCGTTAAATGGGAGGTAATTTTCCAATCCTCTTGTACATAGGCACCTATGGTATAACCATTTTCATTGGTTAATAAAGTACTATCGGGCTGTTTTTTCACAAAGGCATCACCGTTAAAATTTAAGCCGGCAACCCAGTTATGGTGTTCATTTTTTTTGCTGTAAGCCAATTCACTGTACCATAAATTTTGATGGGCTTGCATACCAAATAAATCAGTAAGTACCTTACGGTTATATAAACTGGTTGTGCCTTTCAAACTAAGATGTGCACCATTGGTTAATTGGTATTCCCAATCTGCGTCAATGGTATTGCGTAAACTTTTATTTTGAATGAAGAACTGGTGGGCTGTATTCTCTTTTCCCTCTAGCACTTGCATATCGCCCCCTTTTCGGTCTTCTGCATTGAGTGTATAACCTACAATGAAGGTACTATTGGCATTGTTGTAAACAAACATCCGCGGATGTAAAAATAAACTTTTTACCTTGGGTACTGTACTAAAGCCATTGTGATAGATATCAACAGCTTCTTGTGTATTGCCACCCGCAAATAAAGTATAGCCCAAATGGTTATTTCGGGCAGATGAAAACAGGTTCACGTTATTTTCCAATAAGGAAGTTCTATTCAATAAAATACTGTTTTCGGGTTGGTTACGTTTCGGCGTTTTAGAAACTATGTTCATCATGCCGGCAATGGCGCCACCACCATATAAAGTAGAAGCTGCACCTTTAATTAATTCAACCTGCTTTAAATCTAAGGGGGGTATTTGTAACAAGCCAAAGCTGCCTGAATACCCGGCAAATAAGGGCATTCCATCGCGCAGTATTTGCGTGTACCTGCCCGGTAGGCCTTGAATGCGTAAATCGGCATTGCCGGTAGCGGCATTGGTTTGTTGTACTTGTATGCCTGCCACATCGCCCAATAAACCCAACATATTGCCCGGATTAATTTGTGTTTCTTCCTCAATTTCTTCTGTGCCAATTACTTCTACTCTGGTAGGCAAATCTTCCATTCTTGAATTGGTTTTTGAAGCAGCTACCACTATTACATCGGCTAATTGGTTGGTTGTATACTGTAAATGTACATGCAGCATTACTTCCCCTTTTCCGGGTAATTGAATAGTAGAATCTTTATTGGCCAAACCGGTATAACTGAAGCGAATTTTTTGTTTTAGTTCAGAGGTGTTTATACGAAAAATAAAATGTCCGGTGCTATCGGTAATGGTTGTTTGTTTTATCTCAGGCAGTTTAACGGTAACGCCACTTAATGGCTGTGTTCCTGCACTATCTAATACCACCCCACGCACTATTTGCTGCGAAAGGGTTGCTTCATAAAATAGTATGAGTAATAACGTAATATTGATACGTAACATGGGTATTTAAGTTAATAAAGTGGATAAAAGTTTACGGCAGGGATATACCGTTAGTGTTATTGTGAAAACGATATTTTTTAACCTGCATCAACAATCATAATGTGTAGCCGTTTTCAATAAGCATTTTTTGAATGCTGAAACGTTACCATTGCATTGCAGTGTTGCTTAACCAATTATGCGTAAGGGGGGATGGAATACATTGCCTGCATAGCCGCTTGCAAGGCCATTAAAAGGAGTAACAACGGTATAGGGTTGTTGTGGAATAAAACAAATGCTATTGTTGAAAGTATTTACGTTCTGAAAAAATAAAATAGAAAAACTAATGGCGGCAGTATTGGGTACCGGCAAAAAAGGGTGGTTGCCATTGTTGTGTGTTTCCTGTTGTTCGGTGGGGTCAAATCCGGCTAATAATAATTTTTCGCCAATGAATTCTAATAAATTCAAATTGTCGTCTTCTTGCAAGCAGTAATTGTACAAAGCAATAAAACTTCTACCTGCGTTTATATGGTTGGGTAAAGTAACCAATGTATGCAAACTAAAAGCTGTAATTAGGCATAAGGTCATTATTTTTTTTAGCCCATTCAACAATATTGTTTGCCAATACATATACTATTCAATAGGTTAATTAACCGGGAATACGTGAAATATATTTTTCTATTTCTTTTATCTGATCAACCACCTGCTTGGTTTTGGGCTTACAGGCTTTGGCTTTTCTAAAATAGTCTTTAGCAGCTCTGAATTCGCGCTTGTTCATAAATATTTGGCACATGCCTAAAAATGCAACAGCTTCACTTTCTTTATCGGGAATACCTAAACGTATAGCTGCACGCATATAAGTTTCGGCTTGTTTTAAATCGCCTCTTTGCATAGCCATCATGCCCAATTGTAATTTATTGGCGCCTTCTGCTTCCGGCATGGGGGCACCCAAATCATTACTTTTTTTCAGGTGTTTTTCGGCTGTATCAAAATCCTGGTTCATCATGGCTAAATTACCTTTAATGGTAAAGTAGGTTGAGCGAACAGGTTTGTATAACAAATTGGGAAACCAAATGGAATTCAATATTTTTTCTACTTCTTCTACATTTCCTTGTTCCATGGGGTCCTGAATTAAACGCAGTGGCCCAATAAAGAAATGGGTAAAAATGGCAATTACAGCCAATAAATACAATACAAAGGCCGGCCAAAAACCACTGGTAATGGTAACTATTACCGCTAAAATCAATGCTACAATGCCTAGCCAGAATCTATATTTAATAATCAGGTTGTAAAACTTCATACTTGTTTTTTATGGGCTGCAAAGATAGGGTGCAAAAGTACAAAGCGTAAACCTGATTTTAAAGGGGCTTTTAACCTTTAAAAGCGGTCATCATTCACTTCTATCCAATTCCCCTCNGTNTCCTGCAGGTAAATTTGCTGTACGCCNTCTTGCCTTTTGGTAATGCCATGCTTTTCGCCGGTCCAACTTTGATAAGCAACCCCCAAATTACTNAAATGCTCAATAAATNCTTTTAAGTTGGGCACGCTGAAGCAAATATGGGTATTAATATCGTGGTTTTTAACCGCTTTAGCACCTTGAATCANGTGTAATTGGCTGTGNGGGCCTATGCGATACCAAACATGCTTGCCATCGTGAAAGGGTTCGGGTATGGTGTCTAAATACATCACATCATGNTAAAAATCGGCTTGCTTTTGCAAATCAAACACATACACTGCAATGTGGTTAAGGGTGGGATGCATGCCGGCCATGGCATTTTTTTGAGCAAACAACGATTGGCCGCTGCATAATAAAATAGCGAAAATGGCAATAGCAAGTGATTTCATACGTAAATTTTAGATGGGAAGATACCAATTTTAAGCGGCTACTGTACCTAAAATAGCGGCATAAGGTTTATTTAATGTTTTAACTCCACAAAAATCAGGGGTATCATGGGCAAGATGGGGATGCTTATATTCACTGTTGTACTTTTGGCTGGAATTGGGCAACACCGACAATACCTTCTATTCACCTTTTATTCAAACTCGATATTCATTCGGACTTACAGCGTTGCGCAACGCTGTTGACTCGAAGCAGTCTCGAAGCAGTTTGGAAGGGGGTAGGCTTGGGAAACCGTATATTTTTTAAAGCAGCCACCATCACTTACTCATTTCATTCTGTTTTTATTCCCACAAAATGTTGTTTCTGCTTTAAGCTAATTTTCAGCCAGTGTCGCCAATTTTCCATGTAACTTACACCTACCAAAACATTTGCTCATGAAATTAGCCCTATGCTTATTGGGTTTAGTAGTATTTTCTGCTTGCCACAACACTGCTTCTCACCATGCATTGAGTAAAGCTTCAAAAGAAAGAAAAAATGGATGGGTTTATGTACACTTAGCTGGTACACCTGCTGAAATTGGTTATCAGCATGGTTATTTATTGGCGCATGAAATTGATACTTCCATACAATCGGTGGCCTATTACTTGGCACACGAAACCCAAAAAGATTGGAGTTTTTACCGTACCTGTGCCCAAAACTTTTTGTGGAATAAATTGGATAGGGAATATAAAGACGAATTGAATGGCATAGTAGCCGGCTTGCACGACCAAGGGTTGCATTATGATAGCCTTGATTTAACGGCTTATAATGCGGTGGAAGAATTGGCTTTTTATTATGTGCCACAAATCATGAACCGCTTAAATCCCGGCAGCGGGAATAATAAAGCACCGGGTAATTGTAGTGCTTTTATAGCTACCGGTAGTTATACCAAAGATGGAAAAATTGTAATGGGGCATAATAACTGGACCGAATACATTATTGGCCAACACTGGAATGTTATTGCCGATATTGTTCCGGAAAAAGGCAATCATTTAATGATGGATTGTATGCCCGGTTTTATTCATAGTGGTGATGACTTTGTAATTACTGACAATGGATTAATGTACACTGAAACCACTATTACACAGTTTGTAGGATTTGATACCACCGGTATTCCTGAATTTGAAAGGGCGCGCAAAGTGGCACAATATGCCCATAGTATTGATGATGCCATTGCTATTTTTACGCAAGGCAATAATGGCGGTTATGCCAACGACTGGTTGATTGGTGATACCAAAACCAATGAAGTAGCCAAGTTGGAACTGGGATTAAAAAATTACCGGGTATGGCGCAGTAAGGATACGGCTATTATAGGTTCTAACTTCCCCAGCGATCCGCAAATCATACAACAGGAAACAACTTTTAATGTAAACGATAGCACTACCAGCCCCAATGCCCGTAAGCGCAGAATGGAACAGTTGGTGTGCGTTAACCTGAAAGGAAAATTAGATGCCACTACCGGAAAACAAGTGGAAGCCGATCATTTTGATGCGTTAGATAATTCACAGGCCAATAACCGTTGTGTTATTTGTGGGCATATTGATGAAGATGCCAAAGGTTGCAAGGAGTGGGATTTAGCACCTTATTACCCTATGGGAGCGGTGCAAGGCAAGGTAACAACTGCCGACTTAGCGGCGCATATGCAGTTTTGGGCACATATGGGGCATCCCTGCGGAGAAGATTTTGTGGGTGAAAAATTTTACAAAGCCCATCCTGAATATGCTTGGCAATCAAAGTATTTGCAAAATATGAAAGCCTGGCCATGGACTTTATTTACGGCAACAGCCAACGCTAAACCATAACCCAATTTTGTTGCATTCGGTAGGCTGTGTTGTATTTTTGCACTTGTCTGCTTCTATTTTAAGCAGGAAACTCCTACATTTGTGGCCCTTTTTTTACTGAAAAAGGAGTATGGTTTCATAGTTCAATGGATAAAATAGGAGTTTCTTATTTTTTATTCAAACGACCCAAATAGTACATTTGATAGGATACAAACTAGATAAGGGATTGGTTGAAAATGGCTGTAGTTGAAATTATAGAAATGTATTATTTGTGTAGCAAAGTGTGCAGCAAAACACATTTTTTTTATAATATCGTCCCATAGTTTAATGGATAAAACGAGCGTTTCCTAAACGCTTGATACAAGTTCGATTCTTGTTGGGACGACATTGTTACTAAAAAAAGCAATCATTTCAAGATTGCTTTTTTTATTTTTATTAAATGCTCAAAATTTCTTTGAAAACAAATAATAATAATTTTTATACCATTATTATTTCAGTATAATAGTGAAGGATTTAGTATGCTAGGCACTAGTGGAGTAGTAAAAAACCATCAGAATGATGTTAATATGTAGGGTATACAAATATCAAAAAACGGATATGTTTATATATACTGCAGCAACGAAACTCCTGTAGATGTGTTCTTTGATAATATTTATCATTAAAAAACTGGAGCTTACGCCCTATCCTAATCTTTTAAGAAACAATTTTATTCTGTTACAACATATGCGTCATTTATCACCACATCGCTTAAAAAACCAGTGCAAATACCTTTTATTTTTACTGTTTGCCCACTATTCACTACAATTTGTTTTTTTAATGTACACAAAACAAATACGAAAGGATCATCGCTTCTTAGCGTTACAGTTGTGTTTCCCGCCTGATCTTTCTTTACCTCTGCCACTTGTCCGGTTATTTCAAGTGCTTTATTCAAATACAAATTGTTAGCTGTATTCTCATTAGCCTGAAAGGCTTTAACTATCTGTACAGAAGTAACTTGAATAGCTTTTTCATCCATTACATCTCGGTGATGATTTTTTGAATAAACAAAAACATAGTACCAAACACCCAAAACAATGATAAGTGACGGCAACAAACCAAAAAGAACTATCTTTTTTACCATAGAGAATATATTGAAGTTCATAATACAATTACCATTTCGATGCGGCGTTAGACTTTTTCTTTAGATTAAACACTCTTGATATATTAAACCCAAAATGTATGTCTCCGTTCCGCCACTGCCCATCTGTTTGCGTAATAAAAGACTTTTCGTTTATACCAGTTGAATTGGTAAATTGAAGTTGAAATACGTGTCCGCCGGTTTCTATATCTACCCCAACAGATAATGAATTATAATACCCATTTATTTTATTAAACTGATAATAATATTCTCCTGTAAGGTTAATTCTTTTCGATAACCTCTGCCTGAAACCAATACCCATAGAGAAATAATCATTTGGATTACTGGCCAATGGCACAATATTATAATGCACCATGGTTGGTACGAGCTGCAGAGAAAAATAATCGTTGAATTTCCGTGCAATGATTAGTTGATTAACAAAGAAGAAATTATCAGTATAGTTAATAGCATAAGAAGTGGGAGCAGCTTTTAAACTTTGCCAAATGGTAGTTCCTATATAACTTACTGATATCGGCATTTCAACACTACCGTTTGACTGGCGAATCAGCTTGTATTTGATAAACCCATCAAATTCTTTATTAAAAGTACTTCTTCCAATACCTACCATCAACCTTCTATTGATGCCATAATCTAATCCTATTCGCATAGTAGCCTGATCTAATCCAAAAAAGTTATAGGCTCCAGTATTTACCGTACCAAAGCGGTGAGATATTTCAAGATTAAGGATACCCGCTCCAACATTTTCTATTGATTGCCCGTTAACGATACGGGTGCCTTTAAATGTAGCAGTAGTGAAATCTCTCGTATTTTTCGCTTCTTTTTTATCCTGATCATCTTGTATTTTAAAAAGATCTATATCTTGAGAAAAAAGTTTTACACTTGGATAGAGAAGCAATAACAACAAACTAAATAGCAGTAATAGTTTATTTTTATTCATGTTAAAAGGAATACTTTAATGAGGGTAAGCTTTATTCATATTTGCAATCAAGATCAACAGTTGCTGTTTTGGCAATCTTATCACCAATATACAATCCGTTGATTCCAAAATCTTTTATATTTATTTTGAATGATCCTTTTATTTCAATTTTACCATTGGCAACAATAAGCATACCTTCAGATTCTAATTTTTGTGAAACACCATGAATCATAATTTGGCCTGATACCAGTATATTGTATTGGCCATCTTTAGAAATATCAACTGCATTAAAATTTTTTAAGTAACCTTTAAATTCTGCTTTTGGATACTTAGAGGTTTCCATATAATTCTCATTAAAATGATCTTCCATTAACTGGTTATCAAAATGAAAACCCTTAACCAATAAACTGAAAACAATTTGCCCCGTTTTGTCGAGCATTTTACTCTCTACTTGGTTATTTACAGCAGCAATTTTTTCTATACCACCGCTAGCATTAAAAAATACTTGCCCTGTTCGGGTAGTATAAATTTTTTGAGCATGTACACTTAAGATTATGCTTGATAGTACAAATACACTTAAAATCTTACTTTTCATAACATATGTTTTAATTGTTGGGAGCACCATGGTTAATCCATGCTTGTATTTTGTTTAAGTCGCAAGTCGATAATTTACTGCCGCCTAAGGGCATTGCAGGAACGCTTCCATCCTGCATTACTGAACTAAGGAATTGTTTGTTGTTAATGTACACCTTTAAACCATTATACGTATCAAGCTTTATACCCCCGCCCATCGCAGCTGTTCCGCTATGGCAGGTATAACAGTTTGCATTTAGTATTCCTGTAATTGTATTACTATAAGTTACACCAGTTGTATCGCAAGTATTAATATTGGTAGAAGGATATACAAGCGATGCTTTATCATAATAACAGCCATAGAATATGAACATTATTACACCCATTACAAGCAAACTTTTTTTCATAACCATATTTTATTGTGGGAAACCGTTATTAATCCATTTTGTTATCAGGCTAATCTGGCAACTGCTTAATTTTGCAGCTGGTGGCATGTTTTGTGCACTGCTTGGCATTGTATAATTCAACGCACTTAAGAAGGTATTAGCACCTACACTTTTAACGGAGGCCACTGCACTGCTATAATTGCTTAATAGAATATTAAAGGTACCGGGAGCTGTGCCGTGGCAGGCATTACAGTAGGTAGTAAAAATTTGTGAAATACCGTTTGAATAAGTGTATTTGGTAGTATCGCACGTAGAACCAGATGCTCCGGGTGTACTTGAGCCGCCTGAGCAGTTTGTATTTAAAGCCCCCTGGTTAATCCATTTCTGAATAGTCGCCAATTGCGCAGAAGTTAATTTTGGAGAACCTCCGGGAGGCATGTTACCATTGGTAATGATGGTATAGTAACGACTACTGCTGGGAGCTCCGGCACTTATTCCTCTCATGATACTATTATAATCTGTTAATATAACACCTTCTTTTGCAGAGGTTGAGTTATGGCATCCGGTATTAGCACAATAACTTTGAAACAAGGGTAAAACCTCTGTTGAAAAACAAACGGTATCTGAAGTTGTACCACCACTTGAGCCACTGCTTCCGCCGGAAACAGGGTTGCTTGGCGTAGCTGGTGAAGTTGGTGTGCTACCGACAGTTACGGGAGAAAGAGGTTCATGTGTACACGCAAATATAGTAGCACATATTGTTCCTACTAATAACAGGGTTTTTTTCATGAAGCAAAATTTTAGTGTAGAGATACTCAGGGCATATCTATTGTTGCCCGAGATTAAAACAATTTTAATGCCAAAAATGAAGATCTTTAGATTATGATAAATAAAAGATGTTTCCTAGAACAATGAATATGAAACCAAAGGAATAGTTCCGAAAAGAGAGATGCATTTAGATGTGGCAATTAATTTAACAACATTCAGGCCGTACAAAACAAATGTGCTTTAAGCATATACTGAAAAGTTTTCCAATACTATTTTAATTAAATAGTATAATTCAAAAGTCTGATAATTGAAATTTATAAATTATAGAAAGATTATATATAGTTACACCATTCTCATATAAAATATTTGAGGTTATATATAAATAGTTACAAAAGCCGCCCTATAAGTGGGTTGGCTTTTTAGTGATTAATAAAATCATATTCTACCAATTGGCCTTCTAAGTCGATATAAAATATACATTACATTTCTTACCATAAAAAACAAAATACACTTTACTTTTATCCTTCATTGTCTTAATAAACTATATCACCTCATTATGCATTAAATCAGTAATAAAAAATACTTCCTAACGGTTATTTAATTATTAGTGATTAACAATTCTGCTGTTTTAGGGGGTACTGTTCCATGTTTCTCGGGTACCACAACAAAATCATGATTTTTTTTAAACACCATCAACTCTTTCCCATCTATCACCAATTCCTTATTATAAATAACCTATACAGATTCATTATCATGCATATCACTATCCTATATTTCAAGGATAAAGGAATGTGCAACAGTATACTGAGAAGTAGTAGGTTTATTAAAATGCTTTGTGAGGTATGCAACTATCCGCTCCTATTCTCTTTTCAAACTTTCTAATGAATATATAATCATAGTTAACTCCTGCTTTCTTTGTACATTCTCTTTAGCAGCCACAATTTTTTGTCTACAGTAATTTCTTTCACTATAATAACTTTCCTTAGGTTGCAATTGTTAGGGTGCTTTCAAACGTGTGGCCTCAAAAACTGGTAGATTCTTTTTTAGAATATTAGGGTGAAATAGCTTTCTCTTATACAACTGCTTTCTCCACTTTATTATTAACAGGCAAATTTGTTTTCAATGGAGTTGACTTTTTTAATTCTGTATTTATAATTTCATTTGGTTGTAATGATAACATGTTTATCATTTACTGGAGTGAGGTACTTACTTATACCGTAGTATCTTAAATTATAGATCCAAGTTCGATTCTTGGTGAGACCACATACAGCCATCTTTTTTAACAATGCGAGCAGCTATTCAAGCTGCTTTTTTTGCGTTCATTTTGTAAAACAGCATTAGCAGAATATAGATTTTTAAAAATACTAGCTTTTTAATGATTCTTTAATGCAATGCTATCTTTTTGGGTTAAACCCTCTAAAATGCCTATCTGCCTGCATTTGTAGCATATACTCAGTTTAAAAAAGATTACAAATTAAAAAAATACATTTTATAATACGTAGAAATACGTTTTTTTCTATATGTCACTACGGTTATTTTTGAATAATATTTTTTGCTTATGAAAGAGAGAAAAGCAAAGCAGGCATTGGCAATAATGGTTGCCGGCCTATTATTTTTGGTTGCCTGCAAAAAAACGGTTACACAAATAGTGCAGTCCGCACCAAATAATACCAATAATAGCTGGCAATCTTTAGATGTAGTAAATATTATTGGGGCCAATTTTTACAATAGTGGTTGTTTTAATGATAGTTTGTTCACGCTTGCCAACGGTACCTTCTACTTTACCATGAATGTTGGCAAAAATGGTTTCAGTAATGGGTTGTTTACGAGTCTATTAAATGTTAATGATAATTTACAAGCCACTTCTGCCATCAACTTTTATAATAATTACTGCATCTATTACGCTACCAATAATACCATCAATATTTTGCATATACCTTATAATAATCAGTTTTCTCAGTTTATTTATGTGCCCAATTATACGCCGGGTTTATATAGTATATTCAGCCAGCTTTACTATTCGCCTGACCAATGCTATCCAGTAGGATCTTACCCATTGAATAGCGGCCATTATATGCTGTCGCCGGTGGAAACAGCTGATTATAAAACAGTTCGTTTTGATTTAGTAAATTTAGATACAAGTTTTATTGGTCCACCCGGCATACCTACGCATCCCAATATGTCTTCCGTAAAAATGGTTAGTGTATCGCCGGCAGCCGGAACACTATCCGCAACCTCTTTTTATTATTGTGCAACATTCTTCAACAAGTTTTTTGTTAATTTCAATAGCCAGTTATATAGAATTGATACATTGGGTAACGTAAAGGCATTTGGGTATAACCCGGTAACCCCAACCGTAGGAAATAACTTCCGATTTTATAATATGTTTAGTATCGGAAATAATTTATTCATTAATTCCTTCGGCAAAATTTTCTATTCAACCGATAAGGGTGAAACCTGGCAACAATTCAATACTATTTCCAACTACCCTAATGCTTCAAGTTATGTTTTCAGAACAATTGATTATAAACTTTATGCTACCATTATGGGTTCCAATAAACTTTTTATTGTGGGTATGAATGGGAATAATTTTTATTTGAATGAACTGAACAATGCCGGCATTCCAGACAATTCAAGAATAACTTCTTTGACACGAGTAGGAAAATATCTTTTTGTTACTACTTATAACGGGGTGTATTACCGTGATACTGCTTATGTAAATCAATTAAAAACACCCATTCATTAAATTGTAGATTGTATGAAATATGTATTATTCATTGTATTGGCGGTATTCATTGCAATTGGTTGTAAGAAAAATGATAGTGTGAACTATACTGCTGCTATTGTAGGTAATTGGCGTTATCAAAACAGCCAGATTGATACCCTGAATTCGGCAGGTAAATTGTATAATTCCCACACTGTTTATGATGCTGCATTGGTTGCCAATTTTGCTGACTCGTTACAGTTTAATGCCAACGATACGGCATATTATATTTTAGGTGGAAGAACTACTTATACTACCTATAAAGTAACCAATAATCAATTAAGCTTAATGGGAAGTACCGATACTGCCCGTTTATTAATTACGCAATTAAATACGGTTAGCCTGCAACTGAAAATAAATACCAATAACCTAACCATAAATTATTATGCCAATTTTGTAAAATATTAAATTTTTTTTATGAAAAACCTTTTCGTTATTTGTTTGCTTTGTTTATGCAGTTCCTGTGCCATGCATGTGGTTCCGCTAAAAGGTACTTATCGTAAAGCCGGTTATACTTTTTCAACCGAATTGAGTAAAGCAGCAGCATGGGATACATTAATTAATTTTTTTACGCGGGAAGGAATTGGATTGAAAACATTGGATAAAGCAGATGGCGTTCTTATAACCGATAAGGTTTCATTTTTAAAACATTACACCTGGGAAAATGCCAATGATGCACCCACCGATAGTTTAGCCTATGTGGTATGTTCCAAATACCGCGATTGGACAATGGTACAACCTACCATTCGTCCTTCCATTTTAAATGGTGCATGGATGATGCATTTGTACGAACAAAACAACCACACTTATTTACAAATAAACTTAGCCAATACCGATGCCCGCATTGCAGGTTTTGGCCAAACCGCCAATGCTACCAACAACACTACTACAACTGATAATTTATCGTACAACATTGTTTTAGAAGTACGCAGCACCGGAATATTTGAAAATAAAGTGCGTAGTGCAATTGATGGGAAATGAGAGGGAATATAATTGTTGAAAATATTTGATTTTTTGTTTAATGCAATGAGCCGTTCTTTTCAATAAAAGATTAACAATTTTATTTAAGCCAATTTTAATTAAAAAAAATTATTATGTAATCATTTTTATGATGTAAAAAACATATTTATGAAAAAACTTATTGCTATTTTCTGCGTATTTGTCATTTTTTCTGCTTGTAAAAAAGAAACTGTCATTACCCCCACCAGTGCAGACCAAATAACTGCTCAAATTTTAAATGTTATCAAATCAAATAATGTACAAAGGGTAATTTGCTGGAGCGATAATACCGGTTTTCCTGCAACACCTATTCCTATTGATTATGGTAGAAATTGGAATATAGAAAATGGTTTTTTAAGTATTAATGGTACTTATGATGTTTATAATTTAATTTATCTTGATAGCTATGAGGTGGGTAATATAGATGTAGTGGATGGCACACAACCTATTTGTCTTACGCTACATTTCAAGTAAAAAGTAACTGAATTTTTATTACAATGAAAACTACCTATATTGGAAAGATTTTCATATTTCTTCTTATATATTCAAGTTTTGGTTTGTTAAGTTATTGTCAATTTAGTTTTAGTTCAAATGTTGGTTTTTCACACAATTATTTATTGAATAATTGCCAAAAATTAATCATATTACACGAATTTTATTTTATTTTTTGTTATATACCTTACTTGTAGTTGTACCTTGAAAACGATGTAGTAAAAGTCCTAAAATTGGCTTTTTCAAATTTGTGTAAGTAAATTCGCCTGAATTTAATAGTGCAACCTTAACTTTTTAGAATCGGAATGACCCATTCAAATTCTTTAAAGCCAATTAAAATCTTATGACAACCATTAGTTTTCATTACAACGGTAAAAGCAATATTGCAAAAGTTACAGAACTAATATCGTACCCCAATACGGTATATAAGGTAGAGGTGCATGAGGATGAAATTGTAAAAGAATTCGGCAGTACTTTTTATTTCCCTAAAACTACTTTACAAAAAATTCAGATTCCACCTTGCACCAAAAAAGAGTTAGAACTTTACACAGCAATGCTGCGTGAAATTTTTGATGAGGTATTGAAAAATTAGTGCCCGAATAAAAAGCTTACTGATGCCCTAATACGGGGTGCGGTTCATATAAACTTTCTAAACTGTTTATTTCTTCTTGTGAAAGCTGAACTTCCAAAGCTGCTACGGCATCTTCTAATTGCCCGGGTTTGCTGGCCCCCACAATAGGTGCGGTAATGTAAGGTTTACTAAGTACCCAGGCTAATGCTATTTGAGCAGGCGGTAAACCACGTTTTTCTGCTAAAGCATTTACTGCATTCACAATGGCAAAATCACTTTCTTTTTGGTATAATTTTTTACCGTATTCATCTGTTTGAGCACGCAATGTTTCATTGCGGGCAGCAGTGCGTTTTCCGGTTAATAAACCCCGCGCTAATGGTGACCATGGTATAATAGCAATTTTTTGGTCCATACAAAGGGGTATCATTTCTCTTTCTTCTTCCCGGTAAATAAGGTTATAATGCGGTTGCATGGAAACAAAGCGCGTAAATCCATGTAAGTCGGCTGTGTATAAAGCTTTGGCAAACTGCCAGGCATACATGGAAGACGCGCCAATATATCGGGCTTTTCCGGCTTTTACTACATCGTGTAATGCTTCCATGGTTTCTTCAATAGGTGTTTGATAATCCCAGCGATGAATTTGGTAGATATCTATATAATCCGTTTGTAGTCTTTTTAAACTGGCATCAATAGAATGCATAATGTGCTTTCGCGACAAGCCCCAATCGTTAGGATTAGCACTCATGGGGTTAAATACTTTGGTAGCAATAACCACTTCGTGTCGGCTGGTGTATGTTTTTAAAGCATTACCCAATACGGTTTCACTGGCACCGTAAGAATATATATCGGCCGTATCAAAAAAATTAATACCTAAGTCTAAAGCCTTTTTAATAAAGGGGATGCTGTCGGCTTCGTTTAAAGCCCATGGCCAACGCTCCGTAGGGCGGCCATAGGTCATAGTGCCCAAACAAATTTTAGAAACTTTTAAACCGGTATTGCCAAAACGAACATATTCCATGGTGCCTGTTTTTTGTGGTTAAATGATAGGCAAATTTCGTACTGTAAATTATACAACAAATATTGTTTGTGTTAAACTTGTAGTAATCCTTTTGCTCCTACCATTTTATTTTTCTCCACCAATAACAAGGGCTGATGCATCAATGGCTACATTTACTTTGCCAAAATGTTGTTCTATTGTTTGTATGGCTTCCTTTTTAATAATGGCAGCTGTGTTTGCATCGGCTTTACTAAGGGCACTAACAAATGGGGCAGCAATTTCGGTCATCATATTCCAATACATTTCTGCGGTACCACTGTGCAGTTGGCTGTTTACTTCCTGCTCAAATACATTTTTTAATTGCTCCTGCTCAAAAATATTTTTGAGCAGTCCTTTTTTAGCACAACGAAACATGCCCGGTGCTTCAGGTGGTGGAATAGGTAATTGTAGGTGTTGTTGAATGGAATTAGCAATGGCAGTAACCCAAATGTTTTTTTCAGGTAAACCCCAAACGGCAGTTACCAATTTACCCCCGGGTTTTAATACCCGTATCATTTCACGTGCAGCCAGGTGCATATCGGGAAAAAACATAAACCCGAAGCGGCAGGTAACCGCATCAAATGTATTATCGGCAAAAGGTAATTCGGTAACATCACAAACCTTTGTATCAACATTTTGTAAAGAAAGGGAAGTGGCCTTTGCTTTTGCAATGGCCAACATATCCTCCGAAAGGTCAGTCATAACTATACGGCCTTTGTGTAGCATGCCTGCAATAGTTAAAGCAGGTTCACCGGTTCCGGAAGCAATATCCAATATAAGGTTTTGTTGATGGGGTTGAATATATTCAATCATGGCATTACCCATTGGGGCTAGGTAATCCATAATCATTACATCCCATTTTTTCCAGCCCGGTGAAAATTTGTTCCACGAAGCTTTTTGTTTGTCGCGTATTTCTTCTAATGGTTGTTCCATAATAAATTAATTTTGGTTAATAAAAGCAATGTGAAAGGAAATTGGCTAGTAGGTTTTTTATACAGGAAATAGAAATAAGGCTTTAACCAACAAAAGAATATTTTGCTTGTTAATAGTTAGGAATATTTGAGCAATCAAAATAAAAATTGCATTTGATAATGGTAAGTAAATACAGCCTTATTTTATTAAAAACCCCTTAATTTTTTAAAAATGATTACAGATAGTCAGCAACATTTTAATACAGTAGCAAAAAAATGGGATAAGGACAAAATGCATCAGGAACGTTCAATGGCCATTGCTACTGCTTTACAACAAATGATACCACTGCAAAAAAATTGGAAGGCATTAGAATATGGTGCAGGTACGGGCTTACTTAGTTTTATTTTAAAAGATGCTTTTAAAGAAATTGTATTAATGGATAATTCGGCAGAGATGCTGAAAGTATGTGAAGAAAAAATAGCATATTACCAAACGCCACATATTCATACGGTAGCACTTGATTTAGAAAATACGGCCTATACTGAAAAGTTTGATATTATTTATACGCAAATGGTATTGCACCATATTATGGATGTGCCGGCTATATTTAAAACCTTTCATCAATTATTAAATGCCGGGGGTTACTTGGCTATTGCCGATTTATATACCGAAGATGGCAGTTTTCATGAGCCGGGTATGCAGGTGCACAAAGGGTTTAATCCGGATGATTTGGGGCAGCAACTCAATACACTTGGCTTCAATCATATACAACATCAAACTTGTTTTACTATTGAAAGAAATAATGGGAAAAAATATCCGGTGTTTTTATTAACGGCACAAAAAAACCAATAACCTAACGGTATTGGTTTTCTGTTATACAAATGAGGTGAAAGTTTGATTAAGGAGTTGTGAATCCATATTTCCGATAAATAGCTTTAGCGGTATCCGTTTTTAAGAATTGCATAAAATCTTTACCGGCTTGTGCATGAGGAGCTTTTTTCAATAATCCGGCCATATATACCGCATGCACATTTTGTGATTCGGGAAGTGTTACCAATTGAAGTGGATTGCCGATGCTTTGTTGGTAAAATGCTTCAGAATACCAAACGGGTCCTGCATCGCTTTCACCATACATAATGCGCATGGGGGTTTGACGGTGGTGTATTTGTGTAAGATAAGTAGAGCCGTTTTGAACTTTCTGCACCATAATTGTTTTCTTTAAAGCATCACCGCCGGCTTTAATATAAGCTTCTTCAATACGTTTGGCAATGCCTTCCCATTCGGGGTTGGGCATACTAACTCTTACGCCGGCCTTACCCAAATCGTTTAGGTTGTGAATATGTTTAGGGTTGCCTTTTGCCACCATAATAGCCAATTTATTAAAGGCATAAGTAGCAGTGTCGGTTACATAGGGTAGCATTTGTAGCATGCGGCTTTTTCCGGCAGTATATACATCGGCTTGTAAGGTAATGCGTAAGTTACCAATGGTAATGGATCCACCTTCAATTTGTTGCGCTAAAATGCCCGGCGGTAATGTTTCGGCAAATACGCGTTGGTATTGCGGGTATTTTCTTTTAAAAGCATCAATTAAATCGCCTACGCACATATATTGATTGCCGGCAAAGAATATAACCAATTGTGCATTGTTGATATCGCCATATAAATCAGGTACATTGTCTACCCCCGGAATGGTAAAGTTTAGGGCACTTTTAGGAGGGGTGTTCCAGGGTGGGTCGTACCGATGTGCCTGCGCAAATAGATGCAGCGGAGAAAAACCAATCAACAGAATAAAAATAAACGTCAAAACATATTTCATACAAAAGGATTTATTGAAATGATTGAATACTTTGCAAAGTTGCAGCAACAAACCATTACTGCCTTATCATATTCGGTAATGCGCAATAATAAAGGGTTATGAAGTAGTTTTTTTGCATCAATCATTCATTCACAGAATTTATAATGATCCGCCTTTAATGAGTGAGCAAGGAACAGTTAATTCTGTAGAAGTTCTGTCGCCATTAATGCAAGCCATCATTTTATGGAATGATAATTTGCCCAGTTGGTAACCACTGGTTTCAATATAGGTGATGTTTGGGTAATACAGTTGCGGGAAAAAACCATTACTCAATGCAATTACTTTTATTTGCTTGGGAATTTGTAAGCCCAGTTCCAAAATAGCCTTCATAACGCCCGTTAATATTTCATCACTCATACAAAAAACGGCTTCGGGTAAGGGTTTATGGCTGCAATGTGTTTTTGTTAGTGTGTAAGCTTCATTAAAGCTATGCGCATGTATCAGATGGCAAGATTTAGGAAACTGAATGGTATTGCTAAACGCCTGCATACGTTTTTTGGTAATAGACATGGCGGGATTGCCAAAGATGGCCAGTACTTTTTTTATACCTGCTTCATTCAAAGCGGTGGCAGCCATACTTGCCGCCTCGGCATCGGCAATGGAAATGCGAATACAATTGGCATAATCGGGTACTTTATCGAAAAATACCACCGGAATTTGCATAGCCGTTATTTTTTCAAAAGGCTGCATTTGAGTTGTAGTAGGTGTAATACAGGCAAACACCCCGCAAACCCGGTTTTGCCGCAGCAGTTTTAGGTTATTGGCTTCTACCTCATGGTTATCGCCCGATTGAAGAATCATAACGGAATAGCCTTGTTGTCTTGATTCTTCCTCAATAGCTGCAATAAATGCATCATAAAAAAAATTAGAAATACTCGGTACCACAATACCTAAAAGCCGATTGTTGTTGGTGCGTAAATGAATAGCATTGGCGTTGGGTTCGTAATCAAGTGTTTGAGCCAGTTCAATTACTTTGGCTTTGGTTTTTTCCGAAATATCGGGGTGGTTTTTTAATGCCCTGGAAGCCGTTGAAATACTAATGCCTAGCACTTCTGAAATTTTTTTTAAAGTAGTGTTATTCATGCCGGGGTGCTTAAATGTGAATTAAATGTGAAGGAAGTTTTCCCCTGCAAACATTTTCGCAAACGTTTGCGGTAGGTTTAAAGTATGAATAGTACAAAAGGATGCAACATTTCTGATAATTTAGATGTCTAATTAACACATTGTTTTAAGAAAATTAACGAAAAATTTTCTTAAATGGATAAAAGGTGTAAATTTAACACATTAATCTAACTAAACGCTAGCTTTATGAACTTAAAAACGCTTGCCAAAGGTATGCTCTACCTTTTTTTGGCTTTGTTCTCCACCGCTGCATTTGCCCAAACAAAAGTGATTACCGGAAAGGTAACCGATTCGAAAGACGGTAGTCCTATTGCCGGAGCTTCTGTTGTGGTAAAGGGTACCCAATATGGTACGCAAACCGGTGCTGACGGTACTTTTAAATTGAATGCCCCTGCCGATTCAAAAACATTGGTAATTAGTTCATTGAACTTTGTTACCCAGGAAATTGCTATTACCGGTTCACCCATTAATGTTTCATTAGCGCCTTCTGCCGATCAGTTGGGCGATGTGGTAGTAATTGGTTATGGTACTGCTCGTAAAAATGACCTTACCGGAGCTTTGTCTTCAGTAAAAGCTAAAGACTTTAACCAAGGTATTATTAGTTCACCCGACCAATTGTTGCAAAACAAAGTTGCGGGTTTACAAATTGTATCTAATGGTGGTCAGCCCGGTACAGCAACTACTGTTAAATTAAGAGGTAACAGTTCATTAATAGCCGGTCAACAACCTTTATATGTAATAGATGGAGTGCCTTTGGATGGTAGAACTGCTCGTCCTTCAATCACATTAGGGGCCGGAGGTTTTGGAACTACTCCTGATGATAACCCATTGTTATTCATTAATATGAATGATATTGCTCAGGTAGACGTATTAAAAGATGCCTCTGCCACAGCAATTTATGGTTCTCGTGGTGCTAATGGTGTAATATTAATTACTACTAAAAAAGCAACCGGCGGACCTTTAAAAGTAGATGCAGGTGTTTCATATGGTGTGAATGCCGGATACATGAAAAAGTATGATGTGTTAAATGCATCTCAATTTAGACAAGCATTAACTAAGTATAACCTGCCCAGTAGTTTAGATGGTGGTGCTACAGTAGATCCATTTAAAGCTATTGAGCAAAACACTATTGCTCAAAACTATAATTTAGCCTTTAGTGGTGGTAATGAAAATGGAAGATTCAGAGCTTCTTTCTTAGCTTCTAATCAGCCCGGTATTATTAAAAATACAGACCTTGCTAAGTACATTGCTTCTTTTGGTGGCGAATATAAAATGTTAGACAAGCGTTTGACCATTGGTTTCAATATGATTGCCGGTCACGTAACTTATCAGTTACCTAACGTATCCAATACAGCCGGTTCTCAAGGTAACTTAATTAGTTCTGCATTAAGCTGGAATCCAACTCAGCCATTTACCAATAGTAGTGGTATGTATATTTACCCAACCAATGGTTCAGGTAACCCACTATCATTGTTAACCGCATATTCAGACTTATCTAATTTGAATACGTTTTTAGGTAATATCAATGCATCTTATAAAATTGCTAAAAACTTAAGTTACAAATTTTTATATGCTATTAACCATGCCACAGGTAACCGTTTAACTAATATTGATGGTTTCATTCAGGGATATAGCGGTTTATCAGGTTTAGGTTTTGGTGCCATTTCTGATGCTACTTTAACTTCTCAAACCTTTACTCATACTTTAAACTATGATGTTAACCTCGCCAAAAAATTAAAATTGAATGCGGTTGCAGGTTATGAGTATTGGACTTCAGCTTATTCAAACCAAAGCTTCAGTGCTACCGGTTTTAATACCAACTTAAATCAGAGCACTTTGATTAATGTGCCTTACACTTCCATTCTTCAAAATGGTAATACACAAAACTTACCCAGTATATATGTAGATCCAACCACTGATTTGCAATCATACTTTGTGAGAGGCAGGTTTAACTATGATGATAAGTATTTCTTAGACGCTTCATTCCGTGCAGATGGTTCTAATAAATTTGGTGCCAACAACAAATACGGTTATTTCCCGGCATTTGGTGCACGTTGGGTAATGAGTAATGAGAAATTCTTACGAGACAATAAAACCATTTCTAACTTAGCATTAAGAGCTTCTTGGGGTATTACAGGTAGCCAAGAGTTCCCGGCTTCTGCTTCTCAAGAATCATTTGGAGTAATTTCTTACAATAATATAGGTCAATCAAATGTGTTTAACCCCAATTTAAAATGGCAACAAACTTCACAGATTGACTTAGGATTAGAGTTTGGCTTTTTTAATAATCGTTTATCCGGTACATTCGATTACTATAATAAAAATACTACCAACATTTTATTCCAAAGCAATGCTATTCAACCTGCGCCGGCTGCTACTTACTGGATTAACTTACCCGGTCATATCATGAACAAAGGTTTTGAATTGTCATTAAATGCAATTGTAGTAGATAAAAAAGACTTCGGTTGGAATGTAAACTTTAACATGGCTTACAACAAAAACAAGTTAACCGACTTTTATGCACCAGGAACTACTACACCTTTACAAATCTTAACTGGTCAAATTACTGGTCAGGGTGTATCTGGAACTTTAGCACAAATTATGACGAACAATCAGCCCATTGATGCGTTTTATTTAAAACCATTTGGTGGATTTGATGCGAATGGTAACCAAATAATTGGTGCTAATCCTATCATAGCTGGTAATCCTAACCCCACTACCATTTATGGTGTTGGTACTGATTTAAGGTATAAGAAATTTACTTTAACAATTAATGCAGGTGGACAAGGTGGTTATTTAATATATAGCAATACTGCCACAAACATCACCAACATTTCTGGTATTGTAGGCGGAAGAAATATTGATAAAGCAGCCTTTAATTCACCTGAAGGTGTTACCTCTGCTGTTGGTGCTTCAACTCGCTTCCTACAAAGTGGTAACTTCTTTAAATTGAGAAATGCGACCATTAATTATCAAATTGGTAATGTGGGCAAATACATCAAAAATATGAGTGCATTTGTAACTGGTAACAACTTGTTTGTGATAACTAAATTCACCGGTTTTGATCCTGAGGTAAATACCGATCACAGTAATGCAGGTTATCCTTCATTATCTATCGAATATCTGCCTTATCCAACACAGCGTACCGTATCATTTGGTGTTAATTTCTCTTTATAAGTTAATTTTTAAAAATTATAACTATGCTACCTTATAAAAAAATATTTGCAGTTGCAATTCCATTATTAGGCATGATGGTGGGTTGTACTAAACTGGATCAATCTTTAAATAGCTCCCTTACATCAACTCAGGCGGCTAACGCACTAGGTGCTAACGGAACGCAGTTGTTGTTGAATGCGGCTTATGTTGACTTGGCCGGCCCCTTCACAGGGCAAGATCAGGTATTTTCTTTGGAAGAAAATTCAACAGATGAGTCATTGGTACCTACCCGCGGCGGTGACTGGGATGATAATGGTGTTTGGCGTGTAGTGCATAACCATACTTGGAATGCAGATCACCAACAAATATTAAACGTGTTCAATAACTTGAACAAATTGAATTTTGATGCTACCAACGTTTTATCGTTTACACCTACAGCTTCACAAGCTGCACAAGCTAGGTTTTTGAGGGCTTATTCACTATACTATTTGTTGGATTTGTATGGTCAATACCCCATTAGAAACCCAGGTGATAACTTGTTGAATGCTCCTACCGTGCTTTCTGGTGCTCCTGCCGTTAATTTCATTATCTCTGAATTAACTGCAGCATTGCCCAATTTACCTGCTTCAACCGGGGGCACTGGTGCAAGTGCTGCTACACAAGATGCTGCAAAAGTTTTATTAATGCATCTATATTTACAGCGAGGTGCCTTTTTAAATAGAGCAGCTCCGACATTTGCTTCAACTGATTTGGATTCTGTAATTTATTATGGTAATCAAATTATCAATAGCGGCTTGTATAGCTTTACTTCTGAATATTTTGATAATTTCAAAGCAACTAATGGTAATTCTACTGAATTGATTTTTGGTTATCCTAGTACATCTGGTAATCCTGTTAATAATGGAGGTGTTGATGCTCGCTGGATGATGACATTACACTATAATTCTTACTCAGCTCAAGCGCCTAATGCCGGATGGAATGGTTTCTCAACTATGAGTGATTTTTATAACACTTTCGGTGTAAATGCTGCCGGTGCTGTACCAACTACTTATTCAATGGCCGATTCAGTTTTAGATAAAAGAATTGGTTTAAGATCAAATCCTAATGTAACTCCTTATTCCGGTATTCGTCCGGGAATGTTAGTAGGCCAACAATATGACCAAAATGGTAATGCCTTAAAAGATAGAAAGGGCAATCCTTTGGCCTTCACACCTACTATTGCATCGAACATGATAGAAACCGGTAATAATTTAGAGGTAACTGGTATACGTGTAGTTAAATATGTACCTGATTTTACTGATCCTACTGGTAAGTATTATTCTTCAAATTCCGGAAACTGGTTGGTATTAATGCGTTATGCTGATGTTGTATTAATGGTTGCTGAAGCGCAAATGCGTAAAGGTAACACTACTCAGGCCTTAGCATTGGTAAACCAATTACGTGCTGCTCGTAATGCTCCATTATTAACCTCTATTACTTTAGTTAATACATCGAATGTTGATGACCCCACTACTTTATTGGCTGAAAGAGGTCGTGAGTTGTATTGGGAAAGCTACAGAAGAACCGACTTAATACGTTTTGGTGTATTCTTAACTCCTTGGCAATATAAACCTAATGATAATCCTAAGAACTTGGTTTATCCAATTCCAACTCAAGCGTTGGCGGCTAATCCTAACTTAGTTCAAAACCCCGGTTATTAAACCAACCCCTTTATAGTAACATTCAACCAACGACCGGATTTATCCGGTCGTTTGGTTTTTATATATGTTTAAGCTTGGGCTAATTACAAGCTTTAAAATGATGTTATTAATTTTTTTTCAATGCTTTTTTATAGCTCTATACTCATTTAGTATTCACACTAAGTACTTACATTTACAACCATTCAATATTGTATTAAGCAATTGTGTTATGTTGCTATCTTGCAATTTCTACTTTAGATAAGTATATTTTATTATGAAATATTTATATGGTTTTTTCCTTTTGTTTTTCTTGGCAGCATGCCATGAAAGCAATAAAAATACTTTGTTTACTCTAATGACGAATACCGGTATTCATTTTAGAAATGATGTTACCGATGGAAGATTGGAAAATAGTTTTTTATTCAGAAATTTTTACAATGGAGGCGGGGTTGCTATTGGTGATATTAATAATGATGGGTTGCCCGATGTTTTCTTTACCTCTAACATGGGTGAAAACAAATTGTATTTAAATGAGGGCAACTTTAAGTTTAAAGATATTACTGCCACTGCGGGTTTTAGGCAGGACAGTATGTGGAGTACCGGCGTAGTGTTTGTAGATATTAATAACGATGGCTGGTTAGATATTTATGTTTGTAACTCAGGCCACATGAGTAATGGAAACAGACGCAATAAACTGTATATTAATAACCATAATAATACTTTTACTGAAGAAGCACATAAATATGGCTTAGACCATAAGGGATATACCACACAAGTTTCGTTTTTTGATTATGATTTAGATGGTGATTTGGATTGTTTTATTATTGATAATAGTCCTATTCCGGTTAACCAGCTAGGGTTTAATAATAATCGCGATTTGCCGGATAGCGCCTGGAAAATAGCCGACTTTTTAAAAGGTGGGGGAAACCATTTATTGCGCAATGATAATGGCCATTTTGTAGATGTTACCCAACAAGCAGGACTACACAGCAGCTTAATAAGTTTTGGTTTGGGTATTTCAGTAGGCGATATAAATGGAGATGGATATCCGGATATATATGTATCAAATGATTCGTATGAGCGGGACTATCTTTATGTAAACCAACGTAATGGCACTTTTAAAGATGAGTTTGAAGATCGTATTAAGCATACTAGCTTCTCCTCAATGGGTAGTGATTTTGCTGACATAAATAATGATGGGTGTATTGATATTTTTAATACAGATATGCTTCCTGATGATGATTATCGGTTAAAGACTACCGGTGCATTTGATAATATTGATTTGTTTAGAAGTAAGTTAAGGGCAGGCTTTTATTACCAATACGTAAAAAACTGTTTACAGTTAAATGATAAAAATGGAAAGTTTTCTGAAATAGCCAATTATGCCGGCGTTCCGGCTTCAGACTGGAGTTGGGGAGCATTGATGTTCGACATGGATAATGATGGATACAATGATATTTATGTTTGCAATGGGGTGAATCGTGATGTTACTGACTTAGATTTTATTGATTTTTTTGCGAATGATGTGATACAGAAAATGGTACTAACCGGTAAAAAAGATAATGTAGACCAGGTATTATTAAAAATTCCACAAACCCCATTATTGAATAAGGTTTTTCAAAATCAACACGACTTACGTTTTATAGATAAAGCAAAAGAATGGGGCTTGGTCCAATCTTCCTTCTCAAACGGCGCAGCCTATGGCGATTTAGACAATGATGGTGATTTGGATTTGGTAGTGAATAATGAAAATATGGAAGCTTTTGTTTATAAAAACAACAGCCGCGAAGTAAACCATAATCATTATGTGGGCTTTATGTTAAAAGGTACTAACCAAAACACTTTTGCTATTGGTAGTAAAATTGAAGTGTATACCAACGGACAAATTATGAGTCGCGATGTTTTTCCAAGTCGTGGCTTTCAATCCTCTATGGATTATAAACAAATTATTGGTTTAGGACAGCTAACGCATATTGATTCTATACGCATAATTTGGCCAAACCTGGGTATCACTACTTATTTAACCCCTGCTGTTGATACAGTGTATCATTATCAACAACCCGATACTTTTAATACCTACTTCAAAAAAGAAAATACAACGGTTACCCCTTTACTCGATTCCGTTAAATCTGTATTTATTCGTCATGTAGAAGACGATAATATAGATTTTAACTACGAACGTAATATTCCAAAAATGTTATCACGTGAAGGGCCTAAGGGTGCAGTGGCCGATGTAAATGGTGATGGTTTGGCAGACGTGTATATTGGCGGTACTGTTGGACATCCCGGACAAATTTATTTACAGCAGTCTAACGGTACTTTTGTTCAGAAGCCTGAACCTGCCTTCGATCAGTTCCGCGATTTTGAAGATGGTGCAGCAACATTTTTAGATTATGACCATGATGGTGATATGGATTTGCTGGTGTGTCCTTCAGGTAATGCGCAACCTTCCAATACCCGGCAAATGCAATTACGTCTTTATACTAATGATGGTAAAGGTAACTTTGCCATTAAAACAGATGCATTTCCTAATACAGGCATGAATGTATCAGCCGTTGCTGTGCACGACTTTAATAATGATGGCTATCCGGATGTATTTGTAGGTGGAAGAAATGAACCCCGCAATTATGGTGTTGACCCACAAAGCTATTTGTTTGTAAACGATAAGAATGGCCATTTTACAGATATTGCTTCTACCAAAAATCCTGCTATAGCACATATTGGCATGGTAACAGGTGCCCAATGGGCCGATGTGTTAGGTACCGGTACCCCACAATTAATTATTGTAGGTGAATGGATGACGCCTCATATTTTTACGGTTAAGGGCGAACAATTTACTGAAGTGGCTACTAACTTAAAAGACAAATTTGGTTGGTGGGAGAGCTTGGCGATTGCTGACATGAATGGTGATGGATTGCCCGATTTAGTAATGGGAAATATTGGTGAAAACTTTTACTTGCATCCTGATTCTACTCATCCCGTTAAGTTGTGGATTAATGACTTTAATCAAAATGGAATTCAAGATAAAGTGCTTACTAGTACTATTAACGGTAAGGACTTGCCGGTGTTCTTAAAACGTGATATGGAGGATGAAATACCTTCACTGAAAAAAAATAATTTAAAGCACCACGATTATGCTTCTAAGTCGGTTCAAGAATTATTTCCGGCTTCGGTTATTAATAGCTGTATTGTAAAACAATTCAACTATACGCCTTCCGTAATTGCTATTAATAAAGGCAATGGACAGTTTGAGTTGCAAAAATTACCGCCTGTTGTACAATTCTCTTCGGTAAATGCCATTCAATGTGCCGATTTAAATGGCGATGGTAAAAAAGACCTAATTCTGGGTGGAAATGAGTTTGGGTTTTTACCACAGTTTGAACGCTTAGATGCCAGTTATGGTACAATATTAATGAACAGAGGCAATGCTGTATTTAAAGTGTTAAACACACAACAATCGGGGGTTGAATTAAATGGAATGGTTCGTGATATATTGGCTATCCCAACACGGGGAAACCCTTATTATTTATTTCTTCGCAATGATGATTACCCGGTTTTGTTTAAACTGAATAGTAGTACGCAATTATTAAAGGGAAAATAAGTGTACATCATTGTATTTGCAAAACAAACAATTAAATGAAAGCATGGTAAAACAATTGGTATTATATTTTGCATTTTTCATGGCATTGGCAGCTTGTCATTCCAACAATAATAAGGAAGTTGATCAGGCTCCACTGTTTTCATTATTAACTGATACACAAACCGGCTTGCATTTTCAAAATAAGCTTACACCTACACCTAATTTCAATATGTATAAGTACATGTATTTTTATAACGGTGCAGGCATTGGTGCAGGCGATTTTAATAATGATGGGAAGATTGATTTGTTTTTTACCGCTAATCAAGGCAACAACAAACTGTTTTTAAATAAAGGAAATTTAAAGTTTGAAGATGTAACCCAACAAGCAGAAATTCCACAAACAAATAATTGGTCTACCGGTGTTTCGGTAGTGGATATTAATAATGACGGGCTGTTGGATATTTATATTTGTTGTGTAGGGCACTATGATGTGCTACAGGGACACAACCAACTGCTAATTTGTACAGGTATTGATTCATCAGGCGTTCCGCATTATAAAGATGAAGCCAAAGCTTATGGCCTTGACTTTTCGGGCTTTAGTACACAAGCTGTATTTTTTGATTATGACCATGATGGTGATTTAGATATGTTTTTGTTGAATCACTCTGTACACCAAAATGGTTTATTTGCGCCAAGGCAAAATTTTTTAGGTACCTACGATTCTCTTTCCGGCGATAGAATTTATAGAAACAACGGGAACAACACATTTACGGATGTTACTCGTCAAACCGGCATTAACAGTTCGGCCATTAGTTATGGTTTAGGTGTGGTTGTTGCCGATATTAACTTGGACGGCTATCCCGATTTATATGTTGGAAACGATTTTCATGAAAATGATTATTTATACATTAACCAAAAAAACGGCACATTCAAAGAAGAAAATAATGATCGCTTAATGCATACCAGTCAGTTTTCAATGGGCGTAGATGTTGCCGATGCCAATAATGATGGCTATCCGGAAATTATTTCTATGGATATGCTTCCGTATGATCCCTACATTTTAAAAAGGTCACTCGGTGAGGATGAATATGATATTTTTTTCCATAAAATAAAAGTGGGTTATAACTATCAATATACAAGGAACAACTTACAATACAATCGCCGCAATGGCATGTTTAGCGAAATAGGGTTGTATTCCGGTGTTTTTGCAACCGATTGGAGTTGGGCACCTTTATGGATGGATTTTGATAACGATGGGAAAAAAGATTTATTCGTTTCGAACGGCATTCCCAAGCGCATGAATGACATGGACTATGTAAATTTTATTTCTAACGAAGAAATTCAACGCAAAATAAATAGTAATACTATTGCCGATCAGGATATGGCATTGGTAAATAAATTCCCTGAAATAAAAATTCCGAATAAATTTTTTCATAACGGTGGGCAATTGCTGTTTTCCGATGAAGAAAATCGCATCCAAAATAATCAGCCTACTTATTCAAATGGAGCTATTTATGCCGACTTAGATAATGATGGTGATTTAGACATAGTTGTGAATAATATTGATGAACCTGTTATGGTTTATGAAAACAAAACGAATAATGGAACTACCAAAAAACCTTATTTGGAATTAAACTTAAAAGGCCCTGAAAAAAATATTCATGCATTGGGCGCAAAAGCAGTGCTGTTTATTCAAAATGAAATAAGAACCTATGAAAAGTATCCCGTACATGGTTTTCAAAGCAGTATGGAAATTCCGTTGCATATTGGCTTAGATAGTGCGAAAGTTGATTCCGCTTTTTTAATATGGCCCGATAACACTTATCAACGATTGAGCCTTGCTGTTATTAATAATCAACAAACCTATACGTACCAAAAAAACTTACCCAAATTCAATTATAACAGCATTCTTAATTTTAAACCCAATAAAACACCTTTATTAACAGATCTTACGCAGGCAACTCACTTGAACTATGTACATCAGGAAAATCATTTTGTAGAGTTTGATCGGGAGTCCTTAATTCCACACATGGTTTCAACGGAAGGTCCTGCTTTGGCAGTTGCGGATATTAATCACGATGGATTAGAGGATGTATTTCTTGGTGCGGCACGAAACTTTAAACCTGCAGTATTCTTACAACAACCCAATGGAACTTTTCAATTTTTAAATGAGCCTGCTTTAAATGCAGATAGTACTTATGAAGATGTTGATGCTATTTGGACGGATGTGAACAATGATGGCAATATTGACTTAGTAATAGCTTCAGGCGGTAATGAATATTACGGCACTGATGAACGCATGCAACCAAGGGTTTACTTGAATGATGGCAAAGGTAACTTAACCAAATTGCTCAATGCATTCAACAATATTTATATGACTGCCTCTTCGGTGGCTGCATATGATATTAACGGAGACGGTTTTGTGGATCTATTCATTGGTGGCAGAGCAATACCTTGGAATTATGGTATAACCCCTAATTCTTACTTATTGCTCAATGATGGCAAAGGGCATTTTACCGATGTTACCGATAAATATGCATCAGGATTAAAAAATATTGGCCTCGTTACGCAAGGCCAGTGGTTCGATTTAAATAAGGATGGGAAAAAGGATTTGTTAGTAACTACCGAATGGGGCGGTATTTATGCTTTCATGAATACCAATGGACATTTTGAAAAAACCACCATTACCGACAAAAAGGGTTGGTGGAATTTTGTTTATCCGGTTGATGTTAATAATGATGGCAATGTTGACTTTATTGCCGGCAACTTAGGTTTGAATAGTCGCTTAAAAGCTACCGATAAACAACCCATACGCCTTTATGTAAATGATTTTGATGACAATGGTCAGAAAGAACAAATTCTAACGTATTACTTAGCAGGAAAAGAAATCCCTTTTGCCAATAAAGATGAGTTGCAAAAGCAAATTCCAATTATTAAAAAACGCTTTCTGTATGCCGAAGATTTTGCTAAGGCAAGTTTAACTGAATTATTTACTGCTGAAAAATTGCAGTCATCTACTGTTCTGGAAGCCAATTATTTAAAGAATGCAATTTTAATGAATGATGGTAAAATGCATTTTACCCTACAAGAAATGCCTTGGCAAGCGCAATTAACACCCTATAAAACGGCTTGTGTGTTAGATAGCAATGCCAATGGTTTACCTGAAGTAATGCTGGGGGGTAATTTTTACGATAACAATATTCAAATGGGGCGCTACGATGCCGATTTTGGAACCGTATTAAGTTTAAATGCTCAACACCAACTTACTGCAAGTACATTAAATGGATTGGTAATTAAAGGACAAATAAGGCATATTCTACCTATTCGCATTCAAGGGAAACAATGTTACATAGTTGCACGGAATAATGATGGTACAATGGTAATTGGATTTAAAAAGCCGTAAGTGCTTTTTGTGATAATATAGGCTTGCTTGCTAAAATACCGGCTGATAAATTTCTGTTACCCATTGAGCAGTATCGGTGGCGGTTGGATTGTTATTCATTATTCTGTAAAAAGGAATAGCCATGGCTGTTCTATGATAATCAGAAAAGTATTGCATTAGTCTTTTATATGCTTTATCAATGGTATAGGGTCCGCCTTTTACTTCAGTAACAATAAAATTTCCCTTTACCATTTGTTTAAAAGCAAACTTCCCTTCATCATTAATGGGTTGTGTAATGGGAATGGAAACCATTAATTGAATACTATCCTTATCCCAATGAGTAATATTATAAATGGGGTGCCCATCGGGTATATATACTTTTTTTTGTTGGGCAAATGCCGTTAATTGCTGAATTAGTGCATAAATGTTTTTTTCGGTAGGTGGTTGGGTTAATATAGTTTTTGTTGCCACCAAATAAGTATCGCTATATCCTTGTTGACGCAATGGAACTCCATAAACATTCGCTTTGTCTTCTGCAAACGGTTTAAATCTATTCATTACGTTTTGAATAGCCGGTTTTAAACCCAAAGCAGTTCGGTAACGAATAATTTTTAAAAATGGATTATTGCCTGTAGGTACTTTTACTTGCCAAAGTAAATAACAGGAATCAATATTGTTGGGTATTACATTTACTTGCGCATTGTATACTTCATTACCCGAGGTGAGTAACAATTTTAAACCCTTATACAAAGGTTCTGTAATGGTAAAATGAATATTGTCTGCAATAAATTCACTTGAGTCAGTATTGGTGTATCCGGCATTCGTATTATAGTTCCACCATTTTCTCCAATGGCCGGTATCTTGTAATAAACGGATTACTCCATTTTCATTGGCATGTATCTGTGTGTTAATGGTTAAAGTGGCTTCCTGTGGAATTAGCAGGTAAACGGCTGCCATAAATATGATTAGTATGGCAATGAGAATGAATAACCATTTTTTCATTTACTGTTGTAGTTTAAAAAACAATAATGATTGCAAATTAATGGTAAACCCAATAATTCACCATTTTTTAATGGATGTTAAAGCATAAAATAATCTTAACTTTTTACCTTGATTGCGGTTTAAAATATTATACATTGGCTAATTTGTGTTGCTGCATAAATTGCTTTAATTTTCGCCCAATGTTTATTACCATCAATATGCTTCGTAAAAAGGAAACGTTTTGGCTAGTGTATAGTGCTGTATTGGGTTGTGTTTTTGCAAGTTGCACTAATGCTAATCAGCAACAAAAGCAACAGCTTTTTAAACAACTATCAGCACAACAAACCGGTATTAGCTTTTCCAATACGGTTACAGATACCCGTGAGATGAATATTTTTAATTACCATAATTTTTACAATGGTGGCGGTGTGGCAATTGGTGATATAAATAATGATGGTAAACCAGATATTTTTTTTACTGCGAATCAAGGTGAAAATAAATTATACTTGAATGAAGGTAATTTTCATTTTAAAGATATTACACAACAAGCCGGTATAACCAGTAAACACAAATGGCATACCGGTGTTACCATGGTTGATATTAATGGCGATGGTTGGTTAGATATTTATGTATGTAATGCAGGTATTATGCCNGGCGATGATAGAGCTAATGAGCTATACATCAATCAAAAAGATGGCACTTTTAAGGAAGAAGCCGNTAAATATCATTTAAATGATACCGGTGCATCTACTCAAGCCATTTTTTTTGATTATGACCATGATGGTGATTTGGATTGCTTTGTATTAAATAATAATCCAA
>JGI24721J26819_10000132_pt1 | contig 72502 bp, 74 predicted proteins | sample YelNatPaOPGAMG01_FD_26819 | JGI IMG/M metagenome (IMG submission 26819) | reverse complement strand
TTGATTACGGAGGTAGGGTTGAACAGACATAGGGTATTAAGTGATGTGCTTTAGGCATAATTGACTTAAGGAGCGCTTCTTAAACTTCTCGGTCTAACAGAGAGTTAACTAAGGACAAGGACCTGGAACTGATATTTACCATAAGGCATCAGAGAACGGTTAAGGAATAACACGATAAGATTTAGGGGAAAATCGTTATCCTCTTTGATGACAAGAGAGTATCCTTTCTTGAAACTGAAGATAAAGGCAGCTTAAAGAGAATGGTTCAGATATCTTACATAAAAGAGAATACCTACCAGAAATAAAGGTTAGAAATAAAAAGTGGAGACCACCTGAAAACCATCCATGGAGGATTTATGGACGGAAAAATGTGACATTTCAAACTGGGAATAAAATGTGACATTGACATTGGTAATAACAGCATTTTTTGCTTTACCACCATGCTCTTGGAAGCTAGTTTAAGGAAATAAAGTAATTTAATAGAGATTAGCCTTGACCCCAAAATAATCGCGTACAATGCAGAAATAGCATGAAAAGGCGAAGCCTCCGCTATTCTTCCGAGCACACTCTGGACCAAAAATTCTGGGATAAAAGCAACACAAAGGGAATCTAAAAAATAGATATTCATTGAAAACCCCAAGCTGTAAGCCCGAAACGGATATGGGGAATGGATATGACAAAATTTATCATATCCTCAATTAGTTCGGTATATTTGGTAGTAGTGCTTGATTGGTATACTAAGAAAATAGTTGGCTGGAATTTGTCCTTAAGGAGTAGGAGTCTGGAGTGGCGGGAAGCGATGGACTTCGCCATACAGAAAGAGTTTCCGGAAGGAGTAAGCGGTAAGGAATTAAAACTTGTAAGTGACAATGGCAGTCAGCCAACTTCAACATCCTTCATGAGGGAAATGGCATTGCTTGGAATTAAACAAATATTTACCTCCTATGATAATCCGAAAGGCAATGCGAAAGCCTTGAGGGTAATACGGACAATTANAGAAGAACTAATATGGCTTAATGAGTTTGAAAGTCTCGAAGAAGCCAGAGAAAATATAAGGAAGGGNAAAAATGCTACATAGACCTCTACAAATTGAAACCTTAAAAAGTGTCCACAAAAATGTGGTGCAGTACACTTTTTCGCCTTTCGAGTNTATGAGAGCAACGGGGAGATTTAGAGAAATGGGGTCAGATTTCAAACTCCATTAGATAGAGTGCTTCTTTTGGGTTAAATTTGGCCATATAAGTATTCACAGGAGGAATAAAAATGGAGATAGTGGAAAGACTTTCACAGATTGTTGGGAAAGACTCACTTAGTTCGAGGGAGGAGGATCTTGATAAGTATTCGAGGGATTTCAGCCTATCTTCCCCCTCGAAGCCCGATTTGGTCGTGTGGCCAAAGGACGCACGCCAGATAAGCGAGATTCTTAAGGCTTGTAATGANTTTAATGTACCCGTTATTCCAGTNAGTTCGAAGGTCCACTTTTATGGATCTACAATCCCAAAACAGGGTGGGGTAATTGTCGATCTTTCAGGTATGAAGAAGATTCACGAAATCGATACAGAAAACAGGTTTGTGAGGTTTGAGCCAGGTGTAACGTGGAAGGAGATGGTAGACACGTTAAAGCAAAAGGGCATGAGGGTAATCATGCCTCTTTGTCCCCATAGCCTGAGATCTGTCCTTACAGATACTCTTGAAAGGGAAGTTCCTACAAACGTTGTTTATGATTATGGGGAACCCATGCAATCTCTCGAAGTGGTCTGGCCGAATGGGGAGATCTTTAGATGCGGTTCAGCCAGTGTAAACGGGTTTCCGAATTCAAAGTCGAGAGGGGTAAACCCTTCCGGCCCTGGGATCGATTTTTATAGGTTCATACAGGGTGCGCAAGGCACCTTTGGCATAGTGACGTGGATGAGTATGAAAATAGAATCGATTCCAAAAATAGACAAAATATTCTTTTCCCCTTCAAGCGACCTCTCGTACCTCATCGAGTTTCTCTACAGGATCCTCCCGAGGAGGATAGGGCAGGAGTGCCTTATTCTCAGTAGTCTCAATCTTGCCCTTTTGCTCGCAGAAGATGAGAAGGACATTCCCGTAATCCAGGGAAAATTGCCCCCCTGGACACTGGTTCTCGTCATAAGCGGTCTTTTGAGAAGACCGGAAGAGAAGATTGCTTATGAAATGAATTTCTTGAGGGATGTAATCAGAAACGAATTCCCAAGAATTATCCTTTGGGAGGATCTTCCTGGTTTTGCCGGCTCGGGAAAAAAGATGGTAGAGCTTCTCAGATCTCCCTGGCCTCAAGAACAACCGTACTGGAAACATAGGGTCAAGGGCGGTTGCCAAAGCCTCTTCTTCATAACTAAGCCCATAAACGTGCCCCGTTTCATAGAGATCATGAAGATGGTCTCAGCTGACCTCAACTATCCTATGAAAGAGATCGGCATCTACATTCAGCCCATTGAGCATAACAGGGCCTGCCAGCTGGAATTCGATCTTTTCTATGATCCATCGAATGAGGAGGAGAAGGAAATAGTAAGATCATTATTCTGCAGGGGATCCTATGAGCTTTTTAAGAATGGTGCATTCTTTACAAGACCCTATGGAAGTCTTGCAAAGATGGTGTATGAGAAAGCAGCGAGCTACACGATTACTCTCAGGAGGCTTAAAAACGTTTTTGATCCGAAGAACATCATGAACCCAGGAAATCTTTGTTTCTAAGGAGGGAAAGATGCGTGTGCCGAAAGGGAAATTAAGTCTCGATGTAACGAATATAGAGAACTTTCTCTACGACATGACGCGCTGTATAAAGTGCAAGGGATGCTACTGGGTCGATCATATATATATGCCCGGTATAAGGTTCTCAACGAGGTGTCCAAGCATGACCTGGAAAGAGTGGGATAGTTACGGTGCACCCGGAAAGATGAGGATCGGGGTAGGGCTTGCAGAAAAAAGGCTCTCCTTTTCTGAAACACTCCTCGAAATTCTTTACGCCTGCACCCTATGCGGCGCTTGCGATGTGGGATGTAAAAGGAACCTTGATTTGGAGATAGAACTTGCCCTTGAATCTCTGAGAATAAAGGCTGTGAAGGAGGGTTACGGGCCGATGCCAGCCCATAGGAGAATAGCTGAAAACATCCTGAAAAGCCACAACCATTTTGGTGCGCCGAACGAGAACAGGAAAAAGTGGCTATCATCGGATAGCATAAAAATCGAGGATGATGCGGAGAATCTTTACTTTGTTGGTTGCTCCGCATCGTTCGTCAACAAGGAAATAGCAGTATCTACAGCAAAGATACTTAATGTGCTAAAAATACCTTTCACTTTAATGAATGACGAATGGTGCTGCGGGAATCTGTTATACTCCGTTGGGATGTTTGATGAGGCAAAAAAAATTGCAGAGAGAAATATCGCTGAGGTCAGGTCAAAACGTATAAAGAGATTGATCCTGAGCTGTGCAGAAGGTTACAGGATGTGGAAAGTGGACTATCCAAAGATGCTAAATATAAAGACTGACGAGCTCGGCTTCGAGGTCAGGCACATTATAGAGATACTGGATGAGGCCCTAAAGGACGGTAGACTTTCTCTGAAAAAGCCACAGAATTTGAGGTTCACTTATCATGATGCATGTGGCATAAGCAGACTCTGCGATCCCTGGACTCCCTGGAACGGAGAGAGGGGATGGATGGGCACGGTGAATCCTCCGTTGAAAAGGAGAAGGGGTCAGTCAGGCCTGTATTTTCAGGCGAGGGCTATCCTGAATGCTATCCCTGGTGCACAGTTTGTGGAGATGCCAAGGACGAGAGAAAATAGTTTTTGCTGTGGTGCTGGCCGTGGAGCGAAGGCTGCCTTTCCAGATTTCGCATCCTTTTCTGCAAAGCACAGACTCGAAGAGGTTATGGAAGTAGGAGCCGAAATGCTTGTCACCGCCTGCCCTTGGTGCAAAGAAAACTTCACGGAAAACCTGGAAGGAAAAAAGACTGGCATAAAAGTAGTGGACATCACGGAATTTGTTGTCTCATCCCTTGAAACATAAGGAGGTAAAGATGGCAATTAAGAGCGAGGCAAAAAGGGCAATAGAGGCTATCGTAGGAAAGGATTACATAACAGATGACCCTGTAATCTGTGAAGGGTATAGATCAGGTCCTGGAGGTTACGAGTGCGGTTTAGGATATGAGAGNGTCATGACGAAGATTCCAGGGGCTGTCTGTATGCCAAAAACAGGAGAGGAAGTGCAGCTCATAGTTAAGGTCTGTAACAGATATAACGTCCCTTACGTGCCTTATAGCACAGGTTTCTACGGGCCCCGTTCTCACTGTCACGTGGAAAATGAACTGCTCATAGACCTTAAAAGGATGAACCATTTTGAGATCGATGAGAGGCACTTCTACGTCGTCGTTGGACCTGGCGTTATATACTCTCCTATACAGGAGGAATGTTTCAATAAGGGGGCATATGTGGTGATAGGAGGCGGAGGTGCCCAGGCCTCAGCCATTGCGAATCTCATTGGCGATGGCTGGTCACCATTAAGTCACAGGATAGGTCTTCCCCACAGAAGAATTCTGGGAACAGAGCTTGTCCTGCCCGATGGAGAACTCGTGAGAATGGGTTCCCTTGCAGTCTCAGAAGATCCCTTCTGGGGTGAAGGAATCGGGCCTGACCTGAGAGGGCTTCTGAGGGGTTACACGGGACTAAGGGGCTGTCTTGGCATTGTGACTAAGATGGCCATAAAGACCTTGCCATTTCAGCCAGAACCGCTAATTCCCGAGGGGATCTCGCCGAACACAGCCTTGAAACTTCCGGAGACGCGGATGAAATGGATAAACTATCAGGTACCGAGCAAGGAAGCGCAGATAAAGGCCATGTATGAGATTGGGAAAGCGGAGATCGCAGGGGCTGTAACGAAAGTCCCNCTTTTCTGGAGGGCTATTGCAAAGGCAGAGTCNAAAGAGGAGTTCTGGGAAATCTGGGGAAAAGAGAATGAGGATACTATAAAGAATTTCTTTCTCGTCAGGGTTTTACTGATTGGCTATACGTCCGAGGAGCAGATGCGATACGATGAAAATGTACTCGATGATATCATGAAAGAGGTTGGTGGAGTGCCAAGACGAACTAAGCCCTCAGACGAATCATGGTTAAAAAATGCGGACTCTGCAGGGATGTGGCTCATGTGTGGTTCCTATGTTTCGGTAGACTATGTGATGGAATCCCTTTCTCAGGCGACTATTCATGGAGAATACTACGCGGAGCTAAAGAAGAAATACACGCCCCCTCTTATGCCTGACTACGGCGATCCAGGATGGTTCCAGAGCTTTGAACTTGGCCACCAGGGATACTCGGAGTTCCTTATCTACTGGGATCAAGACGAGGATACAGACCCTGTTGACCATTTCTATGTGGAAACTTCAAAAATGAACATAAGAGAACGTTTTTATACGGCACTTCTCGGACCCCATCAGCCCCTTTACCTGACTGGCCCGAAGTATGGACCTAATTATCATGAGTGGCTACTAAAGATAAAAAATGCTTTTGATCCAAAGTGGCTCTGCCATCCGCCAGTTCCCCTCGCACATGACGAGTTTGTGGAAAAGGCCGAATGGATGAAGGCAATTAAGGACTGGGAAAGCCCTGAAAAGCTTCCAGTTCCAGAAAGGGAATAGGGATGGGCTTCCCCTTTTTTAATTTTTTTTTGGCGGGGCCTTAGTTTCACTCAGATGATATCCTCCGACCTGAGAGAGAGGTTTATTGACAAGATAGGTTGGTAGGTCTATAAAAATATAACCATGGCTCTTCTTAAGAAGAACTTTTTTCATGCGGTTCCTGATTCCCTCCCTATGCACATCGTGGTTATAGACAGGGATCATCACGTGATCTGGCTCAACAAAACGGCGATGGAAGATCTAAATGTGAAAAGCTTCAAAAAGGTTCAAAAAAAGAAGTGCTTTGAATTACTCTTCGGAAAAAAAGGGATGTGCGAGGGGTGCCCCCTTCCTATTGTTAGGGAGGAACGCAAGTTGATGACTTCCGTTTTTGAAGACACCGAATCCGGAAGATTTATGAAGATTTTCATTGTCCCCCTCCTTACAGGAGAGAAGTTACATAGCATGGATGAGCTTTACGTTGAAGTAGTCCAGGACATAACAGATCAAAAAAAAGCTGAAGAGGAGTTGAGAAAATTGAGTGATTTTAATGCGGCCATTATAAAAAATGCTCCAGTTGCCATCTTTACCATAGACAAAACGGGCAAATTCATGAGCGTTAACCCAGCCTTAGCCGTTATTTCAGGCTTAGGGGAGGAGGCGGAAAAGAAACTTCTTAAGTTCAACTGGCTCCAAAACCAGTACACAATAAACTCGGGNCTCGCAGACTATATAAGAAGGGGCTTAGAAGGAGAACCATTTGAACTCCAGGATTTTCCNTTTACAAATTACAGGGGGGATAGAGGACAGTACTTACATTTTAGGGGGGTTCCCATAAGGGACAAAGAGGGGAATGTAGAATGTCTCTTGTGTATAATAGAGGAGACAACAGAGAAGGTGATGGCCAGGATTCAGTCAATCCAGGATGCAAAGATGTCTGTAATAGGAAGGCTTATGACCGCTGTCGCGCACGAACTTAACAATCCCCTTGCCTCAATTGCGGCTAACTCCGAATTTGTTTGTGAGCTTTTTGAGGAGATGAAAAAAGAATATAACGACGAAAGAATGGATGAGATCCACCAATCCTTAGAGGCAATCCAGCGGGAATCTTTCAGATGTAAGAAAATCATAAGAGATATGCTTGATCTGAGAAAAAAGGAGGGGTTTGAGTTTAAGAAGATAGACCTTCCTTCCCTGATAGAAGAAGTACTGGCAAGGTTCGATTTTGCGAATCTTAACGTGGATGTTAGTCTTAGTGCGGATAATGATATCCCGCCTGTCATGGGAGATGTAAATGCTCTAAACCAGTGTTTCTCCAATCTGATTCAAAATGCATTAGATGCTGTGGAAAAGAGAGAGAAAGGGATGATAACGCTAAAAGTTACGAAAGGGAATGGTGAAGTGATAGTGGAAATTGAAGATAACGGAGTCGGGATTCACGAGTCTCTCATAGATAGAATATTTGAGCCTTTTTTCTCGACAAAGAATGATGGCAGAGGAATAGGCCTCGGACTCACCCTCTGTTACGAATTCCTAAAAAGGATGGGTGGAAAAATTGATGTAAAAAGCACACTTGGAAAGGGTAGCCTCTTTAGAGTAATCCTACCTGCGACAAAGGAGAGTTGAAACCTTGATACGAATCCTCATTGCTGACGATGAACATTCCCTCGTGGAGGTTTACAAAAAGAAGTTGTCGAGAGAAGGGATGCAGGTTTTTACTGCTACCACCGGAAAAGAGGCTATCTCAATCATGAAGAGCCAGAACCTGGATGTGGCTCTTCTCGACATAAAACTTCCCGATATTGATGGAATTGAACTTTTAAACACTCTAAAGAGGCTTCAACCCACTTCTGAAGCAATAATGCTAACAGGGTTTGGCTCGGTTGAAACTGCGGTGAAATCGATGAAGCTCGGAGCTTATGACTATTTAACAAAGCCCTGTAAACTTTCAGAACTTTTGACTGTCATAGTAAAGGCACACGAAAAGAAAAAATTGCAAGAAAGGAACATAATCCTTGAGGAACAACTGACAAGGCTCAAATTCCATGACACCCTTGTAGGTGAAAGTAAGGCGATGAGAGAAATAAAGGAAACTATATCTCTGATTTCGAAGTCAGACGCACCTGCTCTCATTCTCGGTGAAACAGGAGTGGGGAAGGAATTGGTTGCAAGGGCAATTCACGATCTTTCGCGCCGTTCAAAGAATCCCTTCATAATTGTGAATGCGAGTTGCTTCCAAGAAAATATACTTGAGAGCGAGCTTTTCGGATACAAAAGGGGTGCATTCACAGGTGCAAATGCGGACAAACTTGGACTTATCCAGATTGCAGATTCGGGCACATTTTTCATTGATGAGATTGCGGACATGGGTTTACCCATTCAAGCAAAGATCCTGAGAGTGCTTGAGACAGGTACATTTCGAAGATTAGGTGATACGAAAGAGATTACGGTTGACGTTCGATTTATTTTTGCCACGAACAAAAACATTGAAGAAGAGATACTATCTGGAAGATTCAGGAGAGACCTTTTTTACAGGTTAAACACATTCATAATAAATGTCCCTCCTTTAAGAGAAAGGAAGGAGGATATTCCCCTCCTTGTAGAATATTTTCTTAGGACACGTGTAAGAAAAAACGAGAGAAAGACGGTTTCTGAAAGAGCTCTGGAAGCTTTGCTCAGCTATGAATGGCCTGGTAACGTGAGAGAGCTCTTTAACGTACTGGAGAGAGCTGTCCTTGTTTCTGGGAATAGAGAAGAAATCGACCTGGATGATTTACCACTGGGCCTCCTTGCATCGAGGAATAATAAGTCAGAAATGGTTGATCTATCTTGCGGGACAGGGCTGAATCTTAAAGAATTGCAGAAAAGACACGTTGAAAGGGTGCTCGAGCTTACAAAGGGTAATAAAACGAAGGCTTCGAGGATACTTGGAATAAGTCGCAAAAAACTCTATAGGCTGATAAAGGAGAATGGGAATTAGTATCTGTTTCTCCTGAATACAGGCCTGTTTCAAAAGGAAACAGGTATCTTAATCTCTCCCCAGAGAAAGTATGCTTCCCGCAAGCTATGTCGTTGACAGAATCTGGCACATTCTATGCATAAGAAAGTGAAAAATTTTACTTACGAGTGGTAGATGGGTCCCCTTGAGATAAAGAGGGTATTTTCATGTATTCAGTGCGGAAAATGTACGGGGAGCTGTCCAGAATCAGGGCGTACGCCACTTAACGTGAGAATACTTGTGAGAAGGAGCCAGTTAGGGCACGGAATCGACAATTCCCATCTATGGTATTGCACATCATGTGGAACATGCACTTTGAGGTGTCCCCGTGATGTTAAACCATCTGAACTCATCTTTTCTATAAGAGGTCTTCTCGTGGAATCCGGCGAAATATCTCTATCAGTGCAGAAGGCGCTGGAAAACACCTTTTTACAGAAAAATCCGTGGGGAAGGGCAAGGACGAAAAGGGCAGAATGGGTTTCGAAGGCGGGACTGGACGTAAAGCATATCAAGGAGGTTTCGGAAAAAAGACTTCTCTTATCCTGTTGTGTTCACGCTTACGATCCGAGATGTAGTGTGATTCCAGTAAACATTTCGAGGATACTTGGTCGATGCGGTGTAGAATTCGGAATACTTGGAGAGGAAGAGGCTTGCTGTGGTAATGAGATTAGAAGGCTCGGTGAAAGAGGACTCTTTGAGGAGTTGCAGGAGGAGAACACTTCAAATTTTCGAAAGTATGGCATAAGAGAGATAATTGCCCTCTCTCCTCACTGTATGAACGCAATCAGTAAAGAGTACGGATCAGTCGATTTTAAGGTTTATCATTACACTGAGGTTTTGTGGATGATGATAAAAGAAGGGCAACTAAGGATAGAAAAGGAGTATAAGAAGAGAGTGATTTATCACGATCCTTGCTTTCTCGGGAAGCAGAACGGGATATTCGAGGAGCCGAGGAACATTTTAAAATCTATAAGTGGGCTTGAACTTATCGAGTTTTCAAGGTCGAGAGAGAATTCACTCTGTTGCGAAGGTGGAGGAGGAAGAATGTTTTACGAGGTGGGGACCAACTACGAGAGAAACGCTAAAATAAGGGTGAACGAAGCTTTTGAGCGGAAGGCGGAAGTCATAGCGGTCTCATGTCCTTTCTGTCTTATGACTTTGGAAGAACAGGCGGTTGAAAAGGGCATAGAGGTTAAGGATATATCCGAGATTTTAATGGAGGTAATATGATGAAGATACTTGTTTTTGTAAAGAGGGTGGCGGCAGCCCAAGAGGAGGAGCTAAAAATCATAAAGGACGGGGAAGATATAGATCTATCTAAGCTTCCTTTCAAAATGAACGACTGGGATAGTTATGCAATTGAGGAGGCTATTAGGATCGTTGAAAAAGCGGGTGGCCAAGTTGCTGCAATATCGATAGGTGACAGAGAGAGTGATGATGTACTTAGAAGGTCTATCGCAATGGGTGCAAAAGAGGGTTTTCTTTTGAATAGGGACAAGCCAATTATTGATCCTGTGCTAAGGGCTAAATTAGCGTTCAATTTTATAAAAGGGGAGAATGTAAATTTCGATGTGATATTCACGGGGGTGCAGGCTGAAGATGACCAGTTCGGAGTTTTTGGGGGCTATCTTGCTGCTCTTCTCGGTCTTCCCTATGCCTCAATGGTTGTGCGTATCGAGGATTTGGGTGAAGGATATATGGTTGTGCGGAGGGAGCTGGAGGGTGGATTAATCGAGAGGATAAAAGTTTCTACTCCCTGTATTCTATCCATCCAGACAGGTATCAATGAGCCAAGATACGTATCTATAATGGGAATAAGAAAGGCCTCCCAGGTGGAAAGAAAGGTATATGAAGCATCTCTTTACATGGAAGGGCTTTTTTCTGGGATTGAACTTTTGAAGTGGAGCTATCCGCCCAAGAAAGAAGGTGCGAAACTACTGCCAGGGGATATGGATGCTGCGTGCAAGGAACTTCTCAACATTCTCAGGGAAAAGGGGGTGTATCAATGAGTTACGGGCTTTTAGTTGCAGATGTGAGGAGAAACGTTTTTGAAGAGAGAAATTTTGATCTCCTTGGTTTTTGTAGCCTCTTAGGGGTTGATCCTTATATTCTTTTACCAGAGGGTGACTACGCGATAAATCCATCCCATTTCAAAAAAATAATAAAGGTTGGTCTGCAAGAAGAGGAGTTCCTAAATCCGTTAAACATGGCTCATGTTGTGGAAAGAGCAATCCAGGAATTTGGAAACCCATATGCCGTTATTCTTTCCTCCTCTTCCTCGGGGATGGAGATCGCTCCTTATGTGGCGGGATACTTCAAAGTCCCCATAATTACGGACGTAAGTAATTACGATGGAGAATCTAAGATATTTTACAAGAGCTATTACTCAGATAAGGTACTCGGTCACTTTAAAGTAGAAGATGGAAACTTCTTTGTTGTGACAGTGAGAAGCGGAAGTTTTAAAGCTCAGGCTAAGGAAAAATACGGGGATGTGGAGTACGTGACCATAAACGTAGAAAAAAAGACGGAAAAAAGATCTTTCTTAGGATACATAGAAGAGGAGAGGCAGGAAGTAGACATAACAAAAGCCGACTTTTTGATCTCCATAGGAAGAGGAGTGGGATCAAAAGATGAGATACCAGCGTACGAAGAGCTTGCCTCTCTTCTTAAAGCAACCCTTTCTGCTTCGAGACCGGTAACCGACAAACAGTGGCTCCCGAAGGAGAGGCAGGTTGGGACATCAGGCAAGACTGTGAAACCGAAGGTATATCTTGCCATGGGGATATCAGGCGCATTTCAGCACATTGCGGGAATGAGGGACTCTGAATGCATCATAGCAGTGAACAAGGATCCGGAGGCACCTATCTTCCAGTATGCTCATTATGGGATAGTGGGAGACATGCATAAGCTGAGGGATAAACTTAGGGAGATTCTTAAAGGTTAATAAATGGAAAAGAGCGTTCTTGTACTTGGAGGTGGAATTGCCGGCATTTCTGCCGCATTGGAACTGGCAGAATGTGGGGTAGGGGTTACCCTTCTTGAAATAAATCCATCCATAGGTGGAAGAATGATCCAACTGGACAAGACCTTTCCCACGCTCGATTGTTCGACCTGCGTTCTATCTCCAAAGATGGTCGAGGTCGCTTTGAATAAGAATATAGAGCTTTTAACTCTTTCAAGGCCGATCGCAATAGAGAGAGAAGGAAATCGTTTCAAGGTTAAGATATTTAAGAGGGCGAGATACGTGGACGAGAAAAAATGCACTGGCTGCGGGAGCTGCTTCTCCGGTTGTCCCGTTTACATGAAAAGCGAGTTTAACATGGCTTTGGGAGAGAGAAAGGCCATATATATTCCATTTCCTCAGGCTATACCAAACAAAGCTACCATAGATAAGAGAGAGGAAAGACCTTGCAACGCATCATGTATTGAGGCTTGCCCGATAAATACAAATGTACCAGGTTACGTAAGACTCATAAGGGATGGAAGACCTTTCGAAGCCTATCTCCTGATAAGAGCAACGAATCCACTTCCGTCCACATGTGCTCGGGTTTGCTATGCACCATGCGAGATCGCTTGTAATAGAGGAGATCTTGACGACCCCATCGCTATCCGAGAGCTAAAGCGCTTTGCGGTCGAGAATTCCAGAATAGAAGACGTTCCAGTTCCAGCAATTCAAAGAAGCGGCGAAAAAGTTGCAGTTATTGGTGCAGGTCCGGCTGGTCTTGCATGTGCCCACGATTTGGCCCTCGAGGGGTTGAGTGTTACTGTCTTTGAAAAGGAGGCGGAACCTGGTGGAATGCTTATGTATGCCATTCCCGAGTACAGGCTCCCAAAGGAAAAATTAAGAGAAGAGATCAAATACATAGAGAAGCTGGGCGTAGAGTTCAGATGTAACGTCCTTATTGGGAGGGATCTGGGGTTAAATGAATTAATAAAAAGTTTTGACGCTCTTTTCATAGCGACCGGTGCACATAAACCAATGAGACTGGCCATAGAAGGAGAAAGGGCGAAAGGGGTTATAGATGGGATAGGGTTCTTAAAAGCGGTGAATAAGGGAGAAAAAGTTGAAGTTGGGAATAGATGTGCAGTTATCGGAGGTGGCAACACTGCTATCGACTGCGCGCGGGTTGCTCTGAGGCTGGGCTTTCGTGAAGTGAAAGTAATATACAGGAGAAGTAGGGAGGAAATGCCTGCATCAGACGAGGAGATAGAGGATCTGATAGAAGAAGGGATTAAGATAGAATTTCTCACCCAACCTATTAGATTCCTTGAAACTCATGGGAAGGTCTCAGGGATTGAGTGTGTGAAGGTCAAGTTGGGAGAAAGAGATAAAGATGGAAGGAGAAGACGTATAGAAATACCAGGTTCAAACTTTGTAATGCCCGTAGATACAGTAATAGTGGCTACTGGCCAGCTACCAGATACCTCCTTCGCAGAAGGCTCAGGAATAAAATTCCAAGATAACGGGACCATAGTAGTTGATAAGAGAACGAAAATGACAACCCTGCCTGGAGTCTTTGCGGGCGGAGATGCTGTTACCGGTCCCCTATTCGTTGTCGATGCTATAGCAGCGGGGAAAAAAGCTGCAAAAAACATAGTGAGATACTTGCGGGGTGAACAACTGCTACATTTTGAGCAAGGTGAGGGAATTCGTAAACTCAAAGAAGGGGAAATCGGAGAGTTAAAAAGAAGATTCGGGACAAAAAGAAGAATTCCCGTAAAAAAAGCGGCACCAACGGAGCGGATAAATGATTTCAGAGAAATAATAGAGGCCTATAATCAAACTGATGCAAAAGAAGAAGCATCCCGATGTCTGGCGAGCATGATTGAAGGTTGCATTGAATGTGGAGAATGCGAGAGAAGATGCGAGGCAGGGGCCATAGATTACAGAATGAAAGATGAGATTGTGGAAAGGTACTTTGATGCAATAATTATCGCAACTGGTTTCGATATTTTTAACCCTTATGAAAAAAAGGAGTACGGATACGGTATCCACAAAAATGTGATAAATAGCCTTGAATTCGAAAGACTATCTTCTGTAACAGGGCCAACAGGTGGGGAGATAAGAGTAAATGGCAAAACACCAAGAAGGTTTTTCTTTATTCAGTGTGTGGGTTCAAGGGACAACCAGATCGGCGCAAAATTCTGTTCCAGAGTTTGCTGCATGTACACTGCAAAACATGCGACCATTATAAAAGAGAGGATTAAGGATTCCATAGTTTACGTTTCATACATAGATATGAGGGCATATGGAAAAGGCTACGAGGAATTCTATAAAAATGTCCAGGATCAAGGTGTCATATACATAAAGGGGATACCCGGGGAAATAATTGAAGGAAAAAACGGACTGATTGTAAGAGTTGAGGATATCTTAAGCGGTGAAGTAAGGGAAGTAGAAGTCGACCTCGTTGTGCTCGCATGTGGTGTGAGACCAAAAAAGGAGATGGTCGAACTCTCGAAAATAGTAGGATTGGAACTCGATGAATACGGATTTGTGAAGACAGAACCTCAAGCTCCCTCTAAAACCTCTGTCCAGGGCATATTTGTCTGCGGGGTGGCTCAAGGGCCAAAGGATATTCCGGACACTGTGGCCCAAGCAGGCGAGGCAGTAGCATCCTGTCTGGAGTATTTGGGATTATGAAAACTGGAATATTCATATGCCATTGCGGGCACAATATAAAGCACACAGTCGATGTGAAAGCCTTAAGTGAATATTTCAAGAGCATTCCTAATGTTTACATTTCTACGGACTATTCATTTGTCTGTTCCGAACCAGGTCAGGATCTCATAAGGAAAAGCATTGAAAAATACAAACTCGATCGCGTTATAGTCGCCTCATGTACTCCCTCACTCCATGGCGATCTTTTCAAAGATTTACTCAAGAAATCGGGGCTAAACCCCTTTTTTCTGAGACGGGTTAGCATTCGTGAGCACTGTTCATGGGTAGGGGATGATATAAAGAAGAATACGGAGAAGGCAAAAAAACTTATTCTCGGTGGACTTTTTTCAGTTGTACATAACGTCCCTCTTGAGGAAAAGGTCGTTGATGTGGATAAATCCGCTGTGATCATAGGTGGTGGTATTGCAGGGTTGAGTGCGGCCTGTTTCCTTTCAAGGATGGGAATAAGTGTACATGTGATCGAGAAGGAGAAGGAACTGGGCGGGCACGTCAAGTTACTTAAGAAAGTTTGGCCATCGGGAAGAAGCGGAAGAGAGATTATAGGGGAGATGGTTTCCGAACTTGAAGGGAGAGATAACGTAAAGATATATACGGATGCGAGGGTTGAATCGCTTGAAGGATATTTTGGAAATTACGTTATGAGAATTAGCGTAGGGGGGGACAAAGAGATTTATCTGAAAGCAGGAGGGATCATTGTGGCAACCGGGTTTACACCTTTTGATCCCTCCATTAAACCGGAGCTCAGTTACGGGAAAGACAAGAGAATTTTGACTACCCTTGATATAGAGAGAGGATTAGATGAAATCGAACTCCCTCAGGCGCCTAAGGTCGCTATATTGCACTGCGTGGGATCAAGGGACGAGTCAATCGGAAAATCTTATTGCTCAAGAGTATGCTGTATTAACGCTTTAAGGGCCGCTCAAACCATCAAGGAAAAGTACCCTGAAGCATATGTGGAATGTTTCTACATGGATGTGAGGGCACACCCTAAGGGCGGGGAAGAATACTATGAGGAGATCCAGAAGATGGGCGTCCTTTTTACAAGAGGTGTTGTTGCAGAGATTGTCCCTAAAGAGAAGGCCCTTCTTGTCCGAGGAGAGGATACTTTGCTTTCAGAGGTTTTTGAAAAGGAGTTCGATTTAGTCATCCTTTCGATAGGCATGTCTTCTGAAATAGGGAACAGGCGAATATCACAGCTTTTGAAGGTCTCACTCGATAGGGATGGATTTTTCCTGGAAGCTCATATCAAATTGAGACCTTTTGATACGGCCGTAAAAGGCATATTTATTGCCGGGTGTTGCTCAGGTCCGAAAGACGTTGAGGAATCGATAAATCAAGGAAGGGCCTCGGCCCTTAAGCTCTTTGGGATGTTAAATAAGGGCTATACCTTCCTTGAGCCATTTATCGCAGATGTTTCGGAAAAAAGATGTAGCGGATGCAGGATGTGCGAAATGGTTTGCGTGGCGAACGCAATAAGATACGAGGCAATTAAAAAAGTGGCAAAAGTAGAAGAGGCTCAGTGCATGGGATGCGGACTTTGTAGTGCCACATGTCCATCTTCAGCAATAACTCTCAAAGGATACTCGGATACTCAAATTTGTGATGAAATAAGCGGTCTTTTATGGAGGGAATAAGGTGGACTATGACAATGGAGAAAAAGATTTCATAAACATAGTTGGTTTTGCCTGCACGTACTGTGCCTTCAAGGCTTCTGAGATGGCGGGAAGCTTGAGGCTTAAGTATCCAGAAGGGGTAAAAGTCATACAGGTTCCTTGCTCGAGTAGGGTCGATCCCGCCTTTGTGATAAAGGCTATATTTGAGGGAGCGGATGGGGTTTTTGTTGCAGGATGCCATCCAGGTGACTGCCATTTCATAAGGGGTAACTACTTTACAAGGAGAAGAATCTTTGCGCTTAAAGAGATGTTTGACGCTTTCTCAATGAGGGGAAAGGTGAGACTTTTTTGGACAAGCGCAGCGGAGGCGAGGAAGTTCGTTGAAAAGGTGACAAAGATGTATGAGGATTTGAAAGAAGGAAAAAATGAAGGGTAAGAGGATAGAAAGGGAGAACTTTTTAAATGCCTTAAAAAGGTTTGCAAAGGAGGGTCCTGGGCTCTTACTTGGCTTTGAAAGAAAAGATCGAAAATTTAGAACAAAGGTATTCCGCAAGGAATTCGATGATTTGAGCCTATTTAACCCTGTTTTTCAGGTTAATACTGCGATCCATTTGAGACGAATATTTTCGAAGGACTTAAAGATCGTATGTATTCTCAGACCCTGTGAGACGAGAGCGTACGTGGAACTCACTAAGCTCACACAGGTTGAACCCACATCCCTGATCTGCGGTTCCACTGACTGTTTCGGGACCGTATCTTCAAAGAGGGACGATCTGTCCTTTCCTGAAAAGCCCGAAGATTTAAAAACTTTTTTGGAAAACTTGAGTGATCTGAGGTACGCATGCCAAACTTGCAGGCATAAAAATGGGGTATTCGGTGATTTCGGGATAAGGATAGACTCGGACTGGAATTTTTGGTTCATCCCGTATACGGAAAGATCGGTGCCCTTATACGAACTTATTGAAGGTCCTGAATCAGAGATTCCAGAAGCCTTTAAAAGGGAGGAAGAAAGAAGTAAGACACTTTTTCAGACCGATCTTCAAGAGTTCAGAAAGGATTTTGAAAAATGCATCATGTGTTTAAACTGTAGAGACATGTGCCCTGTTTGTTACTGTGTAGATTGCCTTTTCAACAGCGATGAGTATCTTCCGAAAGGCGATGCACTTATAAACAGTATTATGAGATCAAAAGCAAGCGAGATCCCGAAAAATAAAGAAGTTTATCACTTCATACGCATGTATCATGTCTCTCAAACATGCGTGGGATGTGGAAGCTGCGAGGAGGCCTGCCCTCAAAATATACCCTTAACAAAATATTTTAAGGGCATTTCAGAGAGGCTTTCAGGCCTTTTTGATTACGTCTCAGGAAGAAGCTTCGAAGAGAGGATTCCATACACAACGTTCAAGGAAGAAGAGTTGGATAATGCATCAGACTGAGGAAGAAAAAATATTCGAGTACACAGGTTATAGGAGGGACGATTTTTCTGTGTGCTTGGGATGCAGGATATGTGCCTCTGTGTGTAGCCTAAACGATGTAGGAGCAAACGTTAATCCCCAGGACATTCTCCTTTCAGTTTTTCTTAGGAAAATGGTGGATGACCACCCACTCATAAGATTATGCACAAGCTGTTACAAATGTACGGATAGTTGTCCCTGGGGGATAAGGATACCGGAAGTGATAAGGGCGATAAGAGAGATTTCAAAAAAAGAAGAAAAATTCGGGAAAGCATTGAGAAGCTCAATAGAACTATTCGGAAGGGTATATGAGCCATATGTTGTCTTTAGAATAATGCCTTATCTACTGAAAAATGGGTACTGGAAGTTCTTTCCAAGGTGGACAGAGTACATGAGCTTTCACTTACCACGCCTCAAGGGCAGTAAATAATGATTTACGCTTACTATCCGGGATGTTCACTTAAAGGTTCGGCTAAAAGATTAGATGACGGTGTAAGAAGAGTATTCAATCTACTCGGTATCACTTTGAATGAAATACCAGATTGGAACTGTTGCGGTTTAGTTGAATACGGAGATGCGTATAGAGTTAGGCTTTTATCAAAAAAGAACCTTGAAAAGGCTTTGCCAGTTTCAACGGAAGTGATCGCTCCCTGTCCTCTCTGTGCGAAGAACCTAAAAGAAAGTAACGAAGATAGTCGGTTCTCTATCTTCCATCCCCTCGATCTTTTAACCCCTCAAGATATCCTTTCCATTCCAGCAAAGAGAGACTTAAAGGGACACGTCTTTTTTCCATACTATGGGTGTTTGCTCGTAAGACCGAAGGAAACCGCCATAAAGGATAGGGAGATTATGGAAAAGGTTATTCTTTACTACGGAGGCGAAGTTACGGGTACCGAGGTTAAAGACAGGTGTTGTGGAGGGAACAGGTTTTTTGTGGATAGGGAACTGCCGGAGAAGTTATCTCGGATAATTTTAGAGCGATCTTGTGGCACCATAGTGGTTTTTTGTCCCCTCTGCCATATGGTCTTAAAGAGTTTTTCAGGGGAAAGAAAAGTCGTGTATTTTACTGACGTAATTCTCTATGTCTTGGGGGAGAAGAAAAAGTTATGAGGATTGGAATAATAGGGGGAGGTATAAGCGGGATCTCGGCCGCCAAAGTCGCCTTAAGTTTAGGTCACGAAGTACTTGTCATAGAGAGGGAGGAGAAGATAGGCGGACTTATGTCCCGAATAGCGAACTGCAGGGTCGGGTTTCAGACTTTTTATAATGAGATAAAAAATGAGCCCAGGTTAAAAATTTTAACGGGAAAAACCATAAGCACTGCGGAGAGAAAAAAAGACTCTTTCCTTTTATGCCTGGAAAGTGGAGAAAACTTGGAAGTCGAAAGAATAGTACTTGCCACGGGTCTTACTGTGTATGAGCCCGAGATAAAAGGAAAAAGGATTTTGTCAAGCCTCGAATACGATAGGATCATAGATCAAAAGAATGACAAGCTTCCCGAGGATTTTAAGAGAATCGCCTTTGTTCTCTGCGTGGGCTCAAGATGCAAGGATTTCCCCCTATGCTCTGCTGTTTGCTGTTCGTATACTTTAAGGCAGATCAAGTGGACGTATATGAGAGCACATCCGGAAATCACAGTTTTTTACAACGATTTGAGGTTATTCGGGCAAGAGTTCTTCCTTGAGAAGCTCCTAAGGGAAGGGGGCGTCCGTTTTGTAAGGGTGAATTCAAGGAGTTTCGAAGAAGATGAAACAGGGGTTAAGGTCAGATATTTTACTGGAAGTACCATAAAGGAAGAGAAATTCGATTATTTAGTACTTACGAACGCCTTAAGGCCCAATCCAGAACTAAAACGTTTAAGTGAAATGATGGGTTTCTCTTTAAACGACTATGGATTCGTGAAGGAGACTTTGCCTCTTAGAACTGACGTTTACGGGATTTTCGCATGTGGGGGGTCTTTAGAACCAATGAACATAAAGGACTCCATTCTAACGGGTTTGGGGGCTGGGTACCTGGCCTCAAACGGTAAAGAGGCTGAAGACGGAAGAATATACAGAATCAGAGAAATACCAAATGTTCTTGTGGAAGATTCTGGAAAAACTTTTGTTTTCTATGTGGGTGTGAGGGACCCCTATTTAGCAGCATTTTATGAGTACTTCTCCCTGAAAATTGTGGAGTTATCGGTCAAACTTAAAGNAAAGGGTAAAGATGTGTACGTAATTACTCGAAACTTAATTGCTCCTTCCTATGGAGAGCTCGTTTACGAGGCAGCGAGGAGAAAAGGGGTCGTGTTTATACATTTAGAGGAGGACGAGAAAATCACAGTCAGCNGAAAAAGGGTAAAGATTGAGGGTGGAAGAGGTATAGAGATAGATGCTGAGAGAATCATTTTAATGGAAGATTTCGTTAAAGGTCTCAAGGACTTTGAGATACTCGGTTTTCTCAGGTCTGAGCCTCAGCTTAGATGGTCACCTACGAAATGGGATAATAGAAGATTTCACGTCGGTTTTACGAGATATCCCCGAGACAAAAGGTGGGAGGGGAGAGAATACTACGCAGCCTGTGCAGAGATAAGCCTTGAGGCCGGAGGGAGGGATGTTCCGCAGGTTATTGAGGAAAAATGCAGCGGTTGTGGTTCCTGCAAGAATTCTTGTGTAGCAGAAGCAATAGAGGTTCTGAGGATTGAGGAAATCAGTCCTTTATTTGGGCCGTATTTGGTAAGTCAAAAACCCTTTGCGAGAATAAACTCGGATCTCTGTCTCGGATGCGGCCTCTGTGTCTCAACATGTCCTTCCCATGCCATTGAGTTTAGCCTCATGAAAACCTCCATGGGCACGCGAGCCTCTCAAGGAGGTCTGTTATGAAATATAAGCCGAACCCTAAAACTCCCATCGCAAATATTCCAGCATACATTGAGGGGTAATCGAAAAGCGTGCTTCCCGCAAGGTAAATATAATAGCCGAGCCCGTACTGTGTTGCAAAGAGCTCAGCCACGTAAAGAACTGCGATGGCAGTACCTATTGACTGTCTTATTCCAGTGAATATTGCCGGAAGACTGGCCGGGAGGTAGACGTGAAGAAAAAGATCCCTTCTTTTCGCACCCAAGCTCTTTACTGACAGAATCACTTCTGGCCTTAAATTTGTGGCGCTATCCCTTGTGAGAACGAGGATTTGAAAAAAAAGGATTATGAATATCATAAGAACTTTTGCAAAATCCCCTATCCCAAAAAAGAGGATAATAACTGGTACGAAAACGACTTTTGGAACGGGATAAATCAGGTATATAAATGGAGAAAACAAGCGATTTAGAGAGTTTATCTGCCCCACGAGGATGCCGAGAGGGGAGGCTATACCTATTGCAAGCAGTATGCTTATCACAACTCTCTTTAGGCTTGCGATAAAATGTTTCCCAAGTTCGGAGGGAAGATCACCCGCAAATTTCTTAAAGACCGTGTACGGAGTGGGAAGGATTTCCATCTTAAGCAATACTGATCCAACGTGCCAGAAAAGAAGGATCAGAAAAAAAGCGATTATGAGATTTATGCCCCTCGATTCCATAGCCTTTCTATATGGTGCCTCAGTTCTGTACAGAGAGAGATGAAAGCGTCCTCGTTTCTTTGCAAAGGCCTCCCGTCTTTTCTTATTACAAAGGGTTTCCTATGGGGCGGATCCAAAAGAACCAATATCCTTTCCCCCACATATGCTGCCTCCTCTATGGTATGGGTCACAAGGATAACCGTAAGATGTTCGTGCCTGTGTAAATCAACGATCAGATCCTGCAGACTCTCTCTTGTTGGAGCATCGAGTGAAGAAAAAGGTTCGTCCATAAGGATTATATCCGGTTTTAAAACAAGGGATCTTGCAATAGCTGCTCTCTGTTTTTGCCCTCCAGACACCTGATGGGGATACTTATCTTTGACCTCGTATATGCCCAGCCTTTTCAACCAGTAGTCTGGTAATGAATCTTTTGAGATCTTCCTGAATTTCAGCCCCAGCTCCACATTCTCCTTTATCGTTTTCCACGGGAGAAGCCCGTAATCTTGAAGGATGAGAGCGGTTTTTTCTCTTGGGCCTAATAATTCCTGGCCCTCTACCCTTATTTCCCCCTCTTGTGGCTTGAGAAGGCCAGAAACGAGGTAAAGGAAGGTGGTTTTTCCACATCCCGATGGGCCAAGTACCGCGAGAGACTCCCCCCTTTCTACGGAGAAGGAAAAATGGTCAAATAAAGGGTTCTGCTTTTCGTAAAAAAAACTAACTTCCCGAAGCTCGATCATCTTCTTAGAAACTTGCCTGTGATGGACTCCGAATACTGAACGGGCTGTCTGATGAGGTCCTTTTCCCTGAGCCAGGAGATCACATCATCCCACATCTTATGGTCAGGTATGGAGCTCCTTGGGAAATTTGGAATCACATATTGACCTGAGAGGACCGGTGGTAAAAGCTTCTTCTCAAGTGCAATCCCCAACCACTTTTGTTTTTCCCTGTTTATGTCTCCTATCGCTTTATCGACTGAAAGCAGAAATTTTTTTATTAGTTCAGGGTTTTTTTCTGCGAATATCCTACTAACCGAATATATACTCCCGCTAAATGAAGGATTTTTCCGGTCATCTAAGATAAGGTTCGCACCTTGCATCACAGAGAGAGAAGCGAAAGGATCGGGGAGGCATGCTGCTTTAAGGTCTCCCCGCATTAAAGCGGAAAGCCTATCCGGGATTCTCGGTATCTGCACGGTCTTTATCTCATCATGTTTTAAGCCTTCTTTATTTAGTAACCTTTCAGTTACGTAGTGTATGATCGTTGCGTACGATACCCCAATAGGTACGCCCTTAAGGTCGGAAGGTTTTGTGATTTTGGAGGACTTTGAGGCCACTATGGCGAATTGGAAAAAATTCTGGTCAGGGACCATGGCGTATCTGACCCCGATTACATTCACTTTTTCTCTGTTAAAGAGCGCTATGGACAAAAGGTCATTCACGATTATGTCCAAACTTCCTGCCACAAGGAGCTGATCCCTTTCTGCGGCAGAGGCACAAGGGATTATTTCAGCCTTAATCCCTTCCTGTTCGAAGTAGCCTTTCTCTTTAGCAACATATACCGGTAGAACATCCATAATGGGAAGAACCCCGATCCTTACCTGAGTTGAAGCTTCCTTACAGTATGTTATTTGTGCCCAGGAAAAGAGAATAATAGAGAGAAGGAAAACATTTAATAGATCCCGCTTCATGCCACAGCTCCTAAATGAGAATCGAAACCATGATACCGAGAAAAACGACTATGCTTATGTAACCATTCATGTTAAAAAAAGCAACGTTTAGATTTGAGAGATCTTCTGGAGAGACCATTAGATGTTCCTTTATTAGCAAGTATGAAGTTATAGCAAGCGCCACAATAAAGGGGATCTTCTGCTCAAATAGGGTTAAGAGGCCAAGAAGGCCTAAAAACATAATCCCATGACAAAACCTTGCTACAATGAGACCTGTCCTTATTCCAAAGCGACTCGGAATGGTTTGTAAGTTCATCTTTCTATCGAATTCTACGTCCTGACATTGGTACATTATGTCGAAGCCTGCAATCCAGAATGTCACGATGAAGAGGAGGAGCCAACCAGGGATATCAAAAACTGAGAAGGCGGAGTTTTTGATAGCTATCCATGCGCCTAAAGGAGCGAGCCCATCTGTGAACCCCAAAAAGAAGTGGGAGAGGTATGTGAATCTCTTGGTAACGTGATAGAAGGTTAAGAAAAAAAGGGCGATAGGTAGGAGCTTAAGAACAAAAGGGCCGAGCATGTACGCCACGGAGAAAAGGACAAGAAGCGAGAGAAGAGCACCAGTGTATGCGGTCCTTTTTTTTACTTTTCCTGTAACGAGAGGTCTTTCTTTAGTTCGCGGGTTGATTCTGTCGAAGGGAAGATCAAGGATCCTGTTTACGGTCATCGCGTATGTTCTTGCAGCTGCAAAGGCTATTGATATAAGTACGAACTCCCTTAGACTTGGGACCCCCTTCTTTGCCATGAACATACCCATATAGGCAAAGGGAAGGGCAAAAATCGTATGTTCGAACTTTATCATCTCGAGAAAATTAATGAATGAAAGATACGAATTTCTTAGAGAGAGTTTATGGCCTTCCATTTTTCATCTACTTTTCTCTTGATCTCTTCAGTCATTTCCACTCTTTCAGGCCATTCTCTTGGATATCCTTCTTCTTTCAGTTTTCGTGTAGCGTCTATTCCTATTTTTCCTCCATAGCAAGGATTAGAACATGCGTGATCCAGCTCATCGAGCGGACCCTTTACTATGATCGTATCCCTTTCCCAATCCACAGAACCGAAGATACGCCAGAAGACCTCGTCTAAATCCTCAAGCTCCACGTCATCATCGAGAACAACTATCGCCTTAGCAAGTGCCATCATGCTAAGACCCCATAATGCGTTTATCACTTTCCTGGCTTGACCGGGGTACCTTTTCCTTATGGAAACAAGAACGAGGTTATGGAAGACTCCAAATGGGGGCATGCTTATATCTTTTATTTCTGGAATTAGGAGCTTTAGGAAGGGGAGAAAGAACCTCTCCACAGCCTTTCCCATCCAGTAGTCCTCCATTGGTGGAATCCCTGTCACTGTTGCAGGATAAATAGGATTCCTTTTCATAGTAATAGCNGTGATATTCATAACAGGGTAAGGAGCCTTTGGNGTGTAGTAACCTGTGTGGTCACCGAAAGGGCCCTCAATTCTTTTGTCTTCGATATCTATGTAGCCTTCAATGATGATCTCTGCGTTCGCAGGAACGTAAAGAGGTTGAGTTTTGCATTTCACCACTTTAATCGGTTCCTCCCTCAAGAAAGAGACGACCATGTATTCGTCAAAATCTGGTGGAAGAGGTAGAATTGCGGCCCAGGTGCAGAGAGGATCTCCTCCTAATGCAACCGCGCACGGTATGTGCCGTATGCCTAAGTTTTTCGCTATTTCCTCATGCTCTCTCCCATTTTTATGTAGCTGCCAGTGGACAAGAAGCTTTTTATCTCCAATAACCTGGAGCCTGTACATACCAACATTTCTTTTATCTGTCCTCGGATTATGGGTTATAACCTGGGGCAATGTGATATAAGGGCCTCCATCAAGGGGCCAAAACCTTGGAATGGGCAAGAGGTTGAGATTTGCCTCCTCACCCAATATTATCTCTTGACATGGCGCGGAATCGACGACCTTTGTTGATATCGAATCTTTCAGTCTTTTAAACATTTCATAGCCCTTGCCAAGAATGTCGAACAGGCTTCCCTTAAATTCGAACTTNANAAACTCCTTTACTTTCTCGGAAAGATCTTTAAGATCCTTGAGACCAAAACACAGGGCCATTCTTTTACTTGAACCAAAAAGATTCGTTGCAATTGGAATACTATGACCCTCTACGTTTTCGAAAAACAGCGCTTTGTTGTCTTCCTGCCGGGATTTGCAGATCCTGTTAGTGATTTCCGTAATCTCAAGGTCTTTTGAGACCGGGACTCTTATTCTTTTTAACTCTCCCTCCCTCTCAAGGAGAGCTATAAAGCTTGGAAGATCTTCCATGATCGGGGACTATCTCATGTTCCTTATCCTTACTTCTATTTCGGGTACGCCTTTTAGGAGCTCCACTAACCTTTTAGGGTCTGTGTCACCGTAATGATAAGGGTAAAGGATCTTTGGTCTTATCATAAGTGCAGCATCTTTCACCATTTCAGGTGTCATGGTGTAGGGAAGATTCATGGGTAAAAAGGCTATATCGATATTTTTCAATTCCTTCATTTCTGGAATATTTTCGGTATCACCGGCCACGTATATTCTCACGTTATCAAATGTGAGTACATAGCCATTTCCCTCACCTTTCGGGTGAAATGGAATACCGGTTTCTCTCTTGTGAACTATGTTATAAGCTGGCACAGCCTCGATCTTTATATCAAAGATAGTTTTTACATCCCCATTCTTCATAACGATCCCACCTTTTAGCTTTTCCTCGCACTTCTTCGTGTAAACTATNANGGTANCTTGCCTCATTATCCTTTTTATAGCATCAAGGTCAAAGTGGTCGTAGTGCTCATGAGTTATGATTATGAGATCAGCTTTTGGTAACTGGGAGTAATTCCCAACTTTCCCATAAGGGTCAATGTGAATTATCTTACCCTTCCACTTCATCATGAGTGTGCCGTGGCCAATGAAGTAGATCTCCAGATCCCCAGACTTTGTCTTTATCACATCTTTTTCTGTCTCTGCATGAAGAGGAAAAGCAAGGACAAACAAAAGAGAAACAATCAGAAACGCNTTTTTCATCCTCATATGCCCCTCCTTGGTATACGCGCCTGCCGCGAGTCGAACGCGGAACCTACGGATTAGAAGTCCGTTGCTCTATCCTGTTGAGCTACAGGCGCTTGAGGTCACCCTGATTTTACCAAAGAATTTACAAAAACTCAAACCTTTTGATTTTAGCTCCCCTTGAAAGGACAGAAAGATTATCTAATGTNCGAGAAAGNTATCAAACTTACCCGCAATATTCAAATCGACAGTCTAATGTCTATTAGTGCTTACTTAGGCGTCAAGGTCTTTGGTTGGCGGTGTTCTTATCATCTCTCTCCATGAATATTTTTNGCTCTTATGCCCAATTGAGGGGGTTTATCTTTTACAACCAAAAGATAACCGTAAAGAGGGCAGCGTGTGCAACATCAAAGCGCATAGCAGAATACTTGATGAAGTCTGCGAACCTTTAGTTCTCCATTGTCCTTTGTCCTCCAGCTTATATACGGGCTCGGATTTTGTGCGAGGAATGGGATAGCCGAAAGGGCAGACATGTCTACTTTGGATACAATATGTACCCTTCGGATACAGGAAGATAGCAGACATGCATAAGAGTTAAAAAACTCAGCGTCCTAAAAGTCTTCTACCGATAATCAGTTTCTCGATTTCCTTTGTTCCCTCAAATATCTCAAGCACCTTTGCATCCCGCCAATAATGGGCAACATCGTACTCTTCAAGGATTCCGTAACCTCCGTGAAGTTGGATGGCCTCGTCAGAGACCCTGACTGCAACTTCAGCTGCATACCATTTAGTCATGGCTATCAAAGCAGGATCTAACTCTCCTCTATCTAACTTATCACTCGTACAGTAAAGGAGGCTTCTTGCAGCCTCAACAAGAGTTGCCATTTCCGCTATCTTTGTCTGCACAACCGGTAAATCAGCAAGTGNTGCGCCGAATTGCTTTCTCTTTCTTACATGTTCTATAGTCCTTTCAAGAGCCCCCTGCGCTGTCCCAACACCGAATGCAGCTGCCTCGAGTCTTGAACGATTCAAAAACTCCATTATGTAGTAAAAACCCTTACCTTCTTCACCTAAAAGGTTCTCCTTNGGCACCCTTACATCCTTGAATGCGATTTCACCTGTATCNGAACATCTCAATGAAAGCTTATTCTTAAGTTTGCTTGCCTCATAACCAGGTCGGTTCGTTTCGACTATTATTGTGCTTAATCTCTCATGTTTTTTCTTCGCATCAGGGTTCGTAATNGCGAGTACTATTAGAAAATCAGCTCTATTTGCATTTGTGATGAAGATCTTGTTGCCGGAAATTATGTATTCATCTCCCACACGCCTGGCAACCGTCTTAATGGATGCGACATCGCTTCCAGCATCGGGTTCTGTTATGGCAACGCCCATTTTTGATTCNCCCTTACAGATAGGTGGCAAATATTTCTTTTTTTGTTCTTCTGTCCCTATTAGGGTTATGAGTTGGGTCCCAAAAAAAGTTGACGTAATGGAATGTGCTATTCCACAATCAACCCTCGCAAATTCCTCACATATAATACTGTGCTCAAGATATCCAAGTCCCGGTCCCCCATATTTCTCTTCTACAAAAACAGCTATAAAACCGAGATCGGCTGCTTTTTTCCATATGGACTCATCGAAGGTTTCTTTTTCATCGAGTGAGCGAGCAATTTCCTTGAATTCACCCTCAGCGAATTCCCTTGCTGCTTTTTTTATGTCCTTCTGTTCTGGTGTTAAGTCAAACATTTGTACACCTCCTAAAATTACTGTTGGTTTACTCTAAGGTAGAACCCATGCAATAATTAGACCATTTGAGCCTCCGAATATGAGTCGGGAAGGGATAACATATTGCAGAGGTTTGTGAAATGGTATAAGATACTTAAGGATTTAGACGTGGCAAATACTACCATAGTTTCTAAGCTTCGGGCTAATTCTGTAAATGAAGGGCTTGAGAAGAGACTTGCGAAATTTTACAGGTCTTTTTGCGATGTGCACCGAGAAGTGCTTGAGGAAAAAAGCTTTTCTCCAAAAACCATATTTTGCCAGCCACACGACGTTATCCTCGCAGTTGATCGCTCATCCATCTTAGTCATCGCTTCAAAGGGGACCTCCACTGAGGTTTCAAGTACGGATCGCTATTTTGATTTTACTTCAAGGGGTAGCGTGGATCCTCGGGAGTTGATGAAGTCTGCGAAGCGGGATCTTAAGTGGGAGAGCATGACTTATCTCCAGTTTAACCGTGGTCTCTTGGATGTTTCGGAAGAGCGACAACGGCAAGAATTTAGGCGAGTATCGGAGACTATGGTAGAAGATATGCAAAAGAGGAACAGAGTGACAGAAAGACTCGGGATCTCTGAGGCAATAACTCATGTTGAAAACGCAAGAACCAGATTTTTCGCAAAAGACACATCTGGGTTCAAAGATTGTAATGAGCACTTAAAAAGCGCAATCGATTCATTGATGTCATCGGTAACAGGTAAAGAATCAGTTGAAGAAGCTTTAAAAAAATTAAAAGAAGAAGGGATATTGGGTGAACGGGAGGCCAAAATAATTGAAGCGATTAAAGATTTTGTGTCTGATCGATCCTTTCCCTCTACGTGTGGTTTTGCTATTCCAGAAGAGGAGAACGGGCTTTTTAAGCTGAGGCTTACTGAAGCTCTTATAGATTACATAGTTAAACTCGTAGAAAGAACAAAGGCATTGTAAAAGACTCTTCCGGGAAATTAATTGTCAGACGTGGAAAGCTGAATCNGAGAGCAAAATAGGGTGAGTGGGACCGTATANATCTTAATTGCATTTTTTTGCGGAATAGGGCTCGGGGAATTTTTTGCTTACCTTCTTTTTCGCACAAAATATCTCTCCCTTGAGACGCAATTAAAATCTCAAGAAGCTGAGTGTCAAGAAAGGACTCAAAGGCTTCAGGAGGTCGAACTCGAGCTCCGGGATGCACTGGATAAAAGGGCAAGAGCAGAAGAGAACGTAAAGAGGATACCTGAGCTGGAAAGCGAATTATCGAATTTGAGAAAGGAAAACACCGACCTCAGGGCGGAGATAGCTGAACTGAAAAAGGAGCGGGAGACGGACAAGGAGAAGATTCTTTGGATAGAAAAGGCTCAAGCNCAGATGAGGGAGGCCTTTCACGCCTTGGCTTCAGAGGCACTCAAAAGCAATGCAGAGGAGTTCTTAAAGCATGCAAGAACCCAGCTCGAGAACCTTGTGACTCAGATGAGGGGTGATCTTTTGAACCAGAAAACGGAGCTAAGAAGCCTCATGGAACCGCTTGAAAACACATTAAGGTTAATGGATAGCCAGATAAGGGAACTGGAACAAAAAAGGGAAGGGGCCTATCAGGGCCTAAAGGAGCAGTTAAGACAGCTCGCCCAGGTCCATGAGCAGCTTCAGATAACAACTNTCAGCCTCGTGCAGGCCCTAAAGTCACCTACTGTAAGAGGAAGGTGGGGAGAGTATCAGTTGCGCCGCATCGTAGAGATGGCAGGGATGTTAGAGCATGTGGACTTCGAGGAACAATCTGCTACTGATAGAGGAAGACCAGATATGGTTATCTATCTTCCTAATGAGGGGATATTGCCTGTAGATGCGAAGACACCTATGCAGGCGTACCTTGAAGCCCAAGAGGCGGAAAGCGAGGAGAAGAGACTCGCAAAGCTCAGTGATCACGCAAGGTCCATGAGAGAAAGGGTAAGGGAGTTAGGCCAGCGCCAGTACTACAAGCAGTTTGGAAGAACCCCGGATTTTGTGATCATGTTTGTTCCAAATGATGCCTGCCTNAGTGCTGCTTTTGAGCGTGAGCCAGACCTACTCGATTTTGCCATACAACAAAGGGTATTCCCAGCAACACCCTTGAGCCTTTTAGCCCTGCTCAAAGCTGTGGCTTATGGTTGGCAGCAGCACAAGATAGCCGAAAACGCGCGTGAGATTGCAAAACAGGGGAAAGAACTTTATGAGAGGCTTTCAAAGTTCGTAGAGCATATTGGAAAGACAGGGGCCTCTCTTGGCAGTGCTATTAAATATTACAACGAAGCTGTCGGATCATTGGAAAGTAGACTCCTTCCCGTAGCGAGAAGATTTAAAGATCTATGTGCTGTGATGGAGGANATAAAGTCACCCCAGTCAATAGAACAGCAGGCGAGACTTCCATTCGGAGTTGATGAAAATGAGAATGCTCGATGAGGCAACTATCGCTTTTATAATTTTTTTCTCCTTCTTCCTTTTCGGGATATTCTTGCGAAGGGTGGCTTTACCCAAACTAGAGACTTACGCTTCGAAAACTCCGTGGATCATAGACAAGGCTATTGTAAGTAAACTTAGAAGATGGGTCATTCTGTGGTTTGTTCTTTTGGGGCTTATATTCGCCCTTAAGTATGCTCATGAAGAGATACCTCATTCTCATCTTGTAAACAAGACATGCCTAATTGTTCTTTCCATCTCTTTCATGTTCTTCGTGGCGGAGGTCTTCGGAGAGTTCATAAAGTTCTACGTAAAAAAGGCGAATGTGGATATACCTCAGGTCTCCATCTTTGAACATTTCACAAAATGGCTCGTCGTAATACTTGGTGTTCTCATAATTCTCTATTCACTTGGAGTTCCCATTGGTCCCGTACTTACAGGATTTGGGATAGGAGGTCTCGCTGTTGCNCTTGCNTTACAGGATACCCTTTCTAATTTTTTCTCCGGTTTGCACCTTCTTATTTCAAAGCAGATAAGGCCAGGAGATTACGTGAAGCTCGATTCAGGTGAGGAAGGATACGTGGTCGACATAACATGGAGAAACACGGTCATAAAGGAACTTTCAAATAACTTCGTAATAGTTCCTAATGCCAAGCTTTCCAAGGCGACGATAANGAACTACTATTTTCCAGACAAGGAGCTTTCAGTACTTGTCCAACTTGGGATAAGTTACGAAAGCGATCTGGAAAAGGTTGAGAAGGTGACGGTTGAGGTTGCAAAGGAAGTTATGAGAGAGGTGAAAGGGGGCGTTTGCGATTTCGAACCATTTATAAGATACCAGGCATTTTCTGATTTTAGTATAAACTTTGCAGTTATAATGAAAGTGCAGGAATTTGGGGATCAGTACTTAATAAAGCACGAATTTATAAAAAGACTGCACAGGAGATATAAGGAAGAGGGGATAACGATACCTTATCCCATAAGGACCGTTTATCTAAAAAAGGAGAAAGGGGTGTTGACGGATGATTGATGAGTGGCTAAAAGAAATAAAAAAAACCTCAGATTTGGACAAAGTAGGCATGATCCTTATTCATAACGGAATAGTAAGAGGTACCTCAAAGGACGGAAAAAAAGTTAGGGGGATGAAACTGAGTTACAGTAGGGAAAGATTGGATGAAATCGTTAGTGAAGTGAAAAAAGGCCAGGGCATCTCTCATATAAGGGTATGGATAAATGAGGGGGAATTAAGGGTAGGGGATGATATAATGTATATTCTCGTAGCGGGGAGAGTAAGAGGGGAAGTGATCCCCACATTTGAGAGGCTTCTCGAAAGGATAAAAAGGGAAGCTGTGAGAGAGGAAGAGATAATTTTGTAGCTTTAAGGCTCCTATAAAGTCAATCGAGACCAGAAGGAAGACAGATCACCCCTTTTTCTCCGATATCAGATTTCTCCGCCATGGATAGGATATCGATGGAACCATCTCCAATTCCGTGATGGAAAATGTAAATGGTGCACCTTAAGCTGAGGAGGAGTTATTGAGATTGCGGGAAGAGGTGTTTTTTTTGGAGCGCTTTAAAGAGAGTGCTGAAGGAGATCGAAGAAGAAGTATCAAAGGGGATGAAGAGTTATGATGCGTATTTAGCCCNCAATTGACTTGGGTCGAATGCAAATGCTATCATTACGATCGATGAAGTACTCCATATACACAACGGGGTGTAGATCGAACCAGTATGATTCCTGGGTCATGGATGAAAAGCTGAAAGAAGCTGGATTTACAAGGAGCAACCCCGAATCCGCTGACATAGTAATAATAAATGCCTGCACTGTTACCGAGAGCGCTGAAAGGGATCTAAGGAGATACATTTCAAGAATAAGGAGAAGGAACGAGAGGACAAAGATCGTCCTTGCTGGATGTCACGTACAGGCNTATCCNGAAAAGAACTTTGGTGCTCATCTTATGCTTGGGCAAAAGGAAAAGTTCGAGATCGTGAATTATCTTCATGGGGCTGGAACTTTTGTTNACGAAGAAATAGATGGATTTCTTGATGAAATACCTTCCCACTTCTCTTTGGGTCCAAGGACGAGGTTTTTTCTTAAGATCCAGGATGGTTGTGATAAATACTGCGCGTACTGCATAGTCCCCTTTGCAAGGGGTAAACCGAGAAGCAGGCCNGTTCAAGAAATTCTGAAAATAATGAGAGAACTTAAGGAGAAAGGGATAAAGGAGGTTGTAATTTCAGGAATAGAGATCGCCTCTTACTACGATGGATTTCAAGGAACCGATCTTAAGGGCCTTTTAAAGATCCTCGAAGAATCGGACACCCCCTCAAGAATAAGACTGAGTTCTATAGATCCTCTCTTTATAGACCAGGAATTNATAAGTATATTCTCCTCCTCAAAAAAACTTGCGCGAAGTTTGCACATACCTTTGCAGAGTGGATGCGATAGCATACTCAAGGCCATGGGTAGGAAATACGAGGCAGAAATTGTGAAGGATATAATAGAGGAGCTTAAGAAAAAGGTAGAAGGCATTGGGATCGGATTGGATATTATCGTCGGCTTTCCAGGAGAAGGGGAGCGAGAGTTTCTTGAGACATTAAGATTCATAGAGTCTCTGGATGTATATTATCTCCACATTTTCCCATTTTCTCCAAGGGATAGGACCCTTGCATCGAAAATGGCGGACCAAATAGGTGATGAAGAAAGGAAAAGAAGGGTAAAAATGCTAAAGGAAATAGACAAAAGAAAAAGGCTCGCTTTTTACGAAAGACATTTGGGCAGGATATTGAATGTTGTACCTGAAAAAAAGGTTTACGAGGGNGGATATGTAAGAGGGTTCTCAGAGAACTATATTCCCGTCTTTATCCCTTCAGAGGATGGAATTATAAATAGACTTTTTGAGGTGAAGGTAAGGGAAATAAAGGGGGGCAAGGTNTTTGGTGAGAGGACAGNCTGAAATAACAAAAGATCCGAAAGGGTTAATTTCCTTGACATAAGGGGCTTAACCTTTTATATTATCAGACCCTATGATTGTAAAAATCGCTGATCTTGAAGAAGAAGCTACATTTTCAGGTAAGGTTGAACCTAAAGAATTCGAGGGATTATGCGAAGATGTGGATTTTATAACGCCGATCGACTATGCTCTCAAGATCCAAAGGGCCGGTGCGAGGTTTAAGGTTGAGGGACACGTGCACTGCATTATTGGTATCCCTTGCGCAAGATGCCTTGAGAGATTCTTCTACGATATCGATAGCGACGTGCAACTTGAGCTTGTGTCGAAGGAAATGGCTCCAAAGGATATTGAGCTTGAGTTAGAAAAAGAGGAGCTCGATACGCATTATTATGAAGGTGAGGAGCTTGATTTAAACGAGATTCTTCAAGAGGAGATAGTCTTGAATATCCCCATGAGAGCTGTATGTAAGGAAGATTGTAAGGGTCTATGCGAAAGGTGTGGGGGGAACAGAAATTTAGGGGAGTGTAAGTGTGAAAACCAGAGAAATACAAGACTTGGGGATTTATTGAAATCCTTTTTAAACATGGAAGGAGAAGGTTATGGCAGTACCGAAGAAAAGGCAGTCAAAGTCAAGAAGAGATAAGAGAAGAACCCATTATAAGCTCTCTGCTCCTCAGTTTGTCCTTTGTCCCAACTGTAAAGAGCCTGTGATGCCTCACAGGATATGCGAAAGATGCGGAACATATAAAGGGAAAAAATATATTGAGGTTGGGGAAATTTAGTTTATGATAAAAGTGGCCGTCGATGGCATGGGGGGCGACACAGCTCCCCATGCTGTTGTTAGGGGGGCCGAAATTGCAGCAGAAGAAGGTATCGCTGAGGTGATTCTCGTTGGGGATGAAAAAGTACTTTCCCCGCTCGTAAGAAAGCCCGAACTGGTAAAGATCGTTCACTCGGAAACATACGTGAGGATGGAGGAATCTCCATCATTGGCTCTTAGGAAGAAAAAGGATTCCTCCATAAATACCGCCATGGAATTAGTAAAAGAAAAGAAAGCAGATGCCGTGGTTAGCGCTGGAAACTCTGGTGCTACAATGGCTTTTGCAATATTTACCCTTGGGCGCATAAAAAATGTTGATAGACCGGCGATCGCTACTTTGCATCCCAATCTCAAAGGGGGGATTACAGTTCTCCTCGATGCAGGAGGAACTGTTGATTGTAAGCCCTTTCATCTTGTTCAGTTTGCACTTATGGGCAACGCTTTTGCCCGATCTGTACTCCACATTAGCTCTCCCAAAATAGGCCTCTTAAGCAACGGCGAGGAGATAACAAAAGGGAATGAGCTTACAAGGGAGGCTCACACTTTAATGGAAAAACTGAACCTGAACTACATAGGATATGTTGAAGGGACAGACCTTTATAATGGGAAGACTGACGTGGTTGTTTCTGATGGATTTGTCGGAAATATTGCCCTTAAGATCAGCGAGGGGGTCGTGGATGTTCTTCTGAATTTTTTCAGAGAGAGCATGTCTAAAAGTATAAAAGGGAGGGTAGGTTACTTCCTTCTCAAGGACACCTTTCGGGAACTTGCAAGGCGGGTAGACTATGCTGAATACGGAGGAGCTCCGCTACTTGGAGTTGACGGGGTCTGTATAATATGCCACGGGAAATCGAACGAAAGGGCTATTAGGAACGCTATAGCACTCGCAAAAAGGTTCGCAGAAAGCTCAATCCACGAGTTACTGAAAAAAAGTATGGAAGAATACGGCAAAACTCTGGCATAAGGAGTGCATCTATGGACTATTTTCTCACAGAAGAGCAAAAAGAAATAAAGAAACTGGCAAGAAGGATTGCGGAGGAAAAGGTTGTTCCTATCAGAGCTGAACTTGACGAAAAAGAAGAATTTCCCTGGCAAATTATGAAAATATGTGCAGAAGCGGGTCTTTTCGGTGTCAGTATCCCGGAAGAATATGGTGGTTTAGGTGGAGGATGCTTGGAGAACTGCCTGGTGGTCGAGGAACTAAGCAGGGCTTGCCTCGGGGTTTCTGTGAGCTATGCCGCAAGCCTTCTTGGGGCTTATCCAATTCTTCTCGGAGGAACAGAAGAACAGAAGAGAAAATACCTTCCTGACATCGCGAGCGGAAAAAAACTCGCAGCTTTTGCACTTACAGAAGCAAACGCTGGAAGTGACGCACAAGGTATAAGAACGGAAGCAAAAAAGGTGGGAAACAAATACATTCTCAACGGAACGAAACAATGGATAACCAATGGTGGGGAGGCTGAAATTTACACGGTTATAGCGATGACAGACAAAAAAAAGGGGGGTCGGGGGGCAACGGCGTTTATACTCGAGAAAGGGATGAGAGGTTTTGCATTTGGCAAGAAGGAGAAGAAGCTCGGGATTAGGGCTTCTGCAACAAGAGAGCTGATTTTCCAAGATTGCGAGGTACCGGAAGAGAATGTTATAGGAAGGGAAGGGATGGGTTTCATCCTCGCTATGAAGACTTTTGACAGGACTAGACCGGGTATTGGAGCACAGGCCGTAGGGCTTGCCCAGGCGGCTTTGGAGGCGGCGATCGATTATGCGAGGGAAAGGGAACAATTTGATAGGAAAATCATAAGCTTCCAAGCGATCCAGCACATGCTTGCCGATATGGCAACAAAGATCGAAGCTGCGAGAGCCCTCGTTTACGCAGTTGCAAGATACATAGACAGTAACCCAAAGGATTTCACAAAAGCTTCTGCAATGGCAAAGCTCTTTCCCTCTGACATGGCTATGAGTGTGGTTATAGATGCGGTACAGATATTTGGGGGATACGGGTACATGCGGGAATATCCTGTTGAAAAGATGTTAAGGGACGCAAAAATCCTACAAATATATGAGGGGACTAATCAGATTCAGAGAAACGTTATCGCTTTAGAGTTAATTAAGGAGGCGGCATCAAGAAAAAGGGAAAGATGAAATGAAAAAAATAGGGATAGTCTTTCCAGGTCAGGGCTCCCAGTATGTAGGTATGGGAAGATCCCTTTATGACTCAGACGAAGATATAAAAAGAATTTTCGATGAAGCAGATAGGATCCTCGGTTTCTCGATAAAAGGCCTCTCTTTTGAAGGTCCCGAGGATGAACTAAGGAAGACTTACAATACACAGCCTGCGGTACTTCTTGTGTCGTACGCCACATGGATCAAATTGCAGAAAGAGACAGGATTAGAACCGATTGTTTTGTCCGGCCACAGCCTTGGAGAGTATACTGCTCTCCTTGTTAGCGGCTTTTTTTCTTTAGANGAGGCTCTAAATATCACGAGAAAAAGGGGTATATTCATGGAGAATGCCTACCCGGAAGGNAAAGGGGGAATGGTTGCTCTTTTAAGTCCTTTTATGGAACTTGTTAGGTCCACGATAGAGGAAATTTCACTCGATGGTAGGGTAATTACAATCGCAAATCTTAATTCCCCAGATCAAATCGTTATATCTGGTGAGATCTCCGCTCTTAAAGAAGCGGTCGAGAGGATGAAGGGCAAGGGATATAAAAAGGCGGTTTTTCTAAATGTTTCTGGTCCTTTTCACTCCCCACTTATGAGAGAAGCTGCGGATAAGCTTTTGGAGGAGCTAAAGAGATTAAAAGGTTTTGAGCTCATGTATCCAGTCGTCTTCAACGTGGATGCAAGCCTGGAACGAAATAAGGAACATGTTTACGAGAAACTCTATTCTCAAATGTTTTCTCCTGTTAGATGGGAGGAATGCGTAAAGAGAATGGTGGATGAGGGTGTTGAGATTTTTCTGGAGGTAGGACCGAAAAACGTGTTGACGAACCTGATAAAGAGGATTGTACCCGGAGTACCCTGTTTTTCCGTAGAGAACCCTGACGATATAGAAAAGATAAAGGAGATTTTAAAATGAAAGGGAAGGTAACTATTGTAACTGGCGGAGCAAAGGGCATAGGAAAAGCTATAGCTTTGTTGCTCGCTGAGAAAGGGGGGGACATCGCGATCTTTGACGTGATAGATGGGTCTGACACTCTTAGTGAGATAAGGGGTCTTGGGAGAAGGGGACTTTACTACCAAGTGGATGTGAGCGATTTCGAGTCCGTGGAAAAGAGTGTAGATTCTGTTTTCAGGGAGATGGGGAGGATCGATAATCTGGTAAACAACGCTGGCATAACTATGGATGGGCTTCTCGTGAGGATGAGAGAAGAAGATTGGGACAGGGTAATAGCGGTCAACCTAAAAGGGGTCTACAACTGTACTAAGGCAGCTCTAAAATACATGATGAAAAGCGGTGGTTCTATCGTAAACATAAGTTCTATTGCTGGTATGATGGGTAACCCAGGACAGTCCAATTATGCGGCATCGAAGGCTGGTATAATAGGATTTACAAAAAGTGTTGCAAGGGAATATGCTGAAAGGGGGATCAGGGTTAATGCGGTTGCGCCAGGTTTTATAAGAACAGAGATGACGGAGCGTCTGAACGAGAAAAGGAAGGAAGAGATGATAAAGATGGTTCCCCTTAGAAGGCCAGGGGAACCGATTGAGGTTGCAAAAGTGGTCTATTTTTTGTTATCCGAATATAGCAGTTATGTCACAGGAGAGGTCATTAATGTGAGTGGTGGCTTATACATGTAGAAGAAAAAAAAGAAAAAAATGAGGAGGTGGCTAAATGACAGTAGCTGAGAAAGTAAAAAAAATAATCATTGAACAGTTAGGTGTGAATGAGTCAGAGGTGACACCCGAGGCAAAGTTTATTGACGATCTCGGAGCAGATTCTCTCGATATTGTAGAGTTGATAATGGCCTTCGAGGACGAGTACGGGATTGAGATTCCAGATGAGGATGCGGAGAAGATAGAGACCGTAGGTGATGCGATAAGGTACATCGAGGAACATATAAAGTCGAAAGAGTGAGATGAGAAGAAGAGTAGTCGTAACTGGAGTTGGACTTGTAACGCCCCTTGGGATCGGGATAGATAACGTCTGGAGGAGTATACTTAGAGGAGAATCGGGGATCTCACGTATAACGAGATTCGACGCGAGTAACCTGGAAACGAAAATAGCTGGAGAGGTAAAGAATTTCAAGCCCGAGGAGTACATAAACCCTAAGGACTTAAAGAGAATGGACTTATTTATTCAGTACGCGCTCGCTGCGGCTCAGATAGCTATTGAGGACTCAGGAATAGACATAAAAAAAGAGATTCCCGAGAGGGTAGGAGTCGTTGTTGGAACAGGGCTCGGGGGATTACCCACTCTGGAACACTACCATAAGGTCCTCTTAGAGAAGGGGCCATCGAGGATTTCCCCTTTCTTCATCCCCATGCTTATAGCGAACGAAGCTCCATGTCACATATCAATGAAATACGGATGCAAGGGTCCGAACCTTTGTGTTGTTACAGCGTGTGCGACTGGGGCCCATTCAATAGGAGAGGCTTTCAGGATAATACAGTACGGGGACGCGGATATCATGATAGCAGGAGGGACAGAAGCAAACCTCACGCCTTTGACAATAGCGGGCTTTAACGCAATGAAAGCGCTTTCAACACGGAATGAATTTCCTGAGAGAGCATCCAGACCCTTTGACAGGGAAAGGGATGGTTTTGTAGTGGCAGAAGGGGCAGGTGTACTGATACTTGAAGAGCTTGGCCATGCAAAGAAGAGGGGCGCGAAAATCTATGCAGAGATAGTGGGATATGGATACAATTCTGATGCGTATCACATAACTGCTCCTTGTCCTGACGGGGAGGGCTTTATAAAGTGCATGGAAATGGCGATTAAGGATGCAAAGATAAATCCAGTGGACGTAGACTACATAAATGCCCATGGTACGTCTACTGAACTTAACGACAAAGTCGAGACCTTAGCTATTAAGAAAGTCTTTGGCGATTACGCCTACAAGGTACCTGTGAGCTCCACTAAGTCGATGATAGGACATCTCTTAGGAGCAGCAGGCGCTGTGGAAGCCATATTCACGATTCTTAGCATAAGAGACAACATCTGTCCTCCCACTATAAATTATGAGAATCCTGACCCGGAATGTGATCTCGATTATGTACCCAATGTAGCGAGAGAAAAGAAGATCCAAATTGCCATGTCGAACTCCTTTGGGTTTGGAGGAACGAATTCTGTCCTCATTTTTAGAAGGTATTAGATGAAGATAGCNATTGGATCAGACCATGCGGGGTTCGAACTAAAAGAGTTCTTGAAGACCGAACTTGAGAAAAAGCGGCACGTGATACTCGATTTCGGTCCCTTTGATACCTCTCCGGTCGACTACCCTGACTATGGATTTAAAGTTGCTCAAGCTGTTGCAAAAGGAGATGCAGAAAAAGGCATACTCGTCTGTGGAACTGGAATTGGAATGTGTGTAGTCGCGAACAAGGTTAAGGGGATCAGAGCAGCACTGGTTTATGACCTGTTTGGCGCCATTCAGAGCAGGAGGCATGTGAACTCTAACGTTCTTGTACTTGCAGGACGAATGACAGCAAAGGAACTCGCCAGTGAAATAGTTCGAGTTTGGTTAGGGACTCCTTTTGATGGAGGCAGGCACGCAGAAAGAATTAGGAAGATAGAAGAATGGGAAGAGAGATGGTTTTTGAAAAGCTAAGAGAAAAGGATGAGGTGATCTATAACTTAATAAAAAAGGAGCTCCATAGAGAGGAATTTAGCTTGGTACTCATCCCTTCGGAAAATTACGTGGACGAAGAGATCCTAATCGCCCAAGGAAGCATACTGACGAATAAATACGCTGAAGGATACCCCCAAAGACGCTATTACAGCGGTTGCAAGTATCTTGATGAGATAGAGCAGATAGCAATAGACAGAGCAAAAGAGCTTTTTAAAGCTGAACATGCTAATGTGCAGCCCCATTCTGGAACAAATGCTAACCTTGCGGTCTACTATGCGGTTCTTAACCCTGGAGATAAGATTCTCGGTCTTGATATTTCACATGGAGGCCATCTTACGCACGGAGCAACTGCCAGTTTTTCTGGCAGGTTTTACAAGGCGGTCACATACGGNGTTTCAAANGATAGCGAACTTTTCGACTATGACGAAATAGAAAGGATAGCAATAAAGGAAAGGCCGAGACTTATAATAACAGGGGCGAGTTCCTATTCAAGGACAATAGATTTTANAAGATTCAGAGAGATCGCGGAGAGAGTTGGTGCCTATCTTATGGTAGATATGGCCCACATAGCAGGTCTCGTTGCTGCTGGGTGTCATCCCAATCCTGTTGAATATGCTCACTTTGTTACTACCACAACCCATAAAACCTTGAGAGGACCGAGGGGTGGGATAGTCCTTTGCAAAAAGGAGTTCGCTAAAGCTATTGATTCCGCAGTTTTTCCAGGAGTTCAAGGTGGGCCTCTCATGCACGTGATAGCGGCAAAAGCGGTTGCTCTAAAGAATGCGATGACAAAAGAATTCAAGATATATCAGGAACAAATCTTAAAAAATGCTAAGAGTCTTTGCTCTGAGATGAAAAGACTGGGATACAGAATAGTTTCAGGAGGGACAGACACTCACCTTTTCCTCATAGACCTTTCAGAAAAAAGTATAACGGGAAAAGAGGCCCAGGAGGCCTTAGAAGAAAGNGGAATAATGGTCAACAAGAATCTTATTCCATACGACAGAAATAGCCCTGCTATAACAAGCGGAATAAGACTCGGAACACCTGCCGTCACAGCAAGGGGAATGAAAGAAGAGGAGATGAGANACATCGCCTCTTTGATAGATGAGGTGCTAAAAAATATGAGAGATAGTGATCTAAAGAAATACGTTAAAGAAAAGGTTAGGGATCTTTGCGAAAGGTTCCCTTTTTATTCTAAGTTCCTTCAAGGATAGATGGAAGAGAGACCAGATTGGGACTCTTATTTTATGGAAATCGCGGAGATTGTTTCCAAGCGATCCACATGTTTAAGAAGGAAAGTAGGAGCAGTCATAGTTAAAGACAAAAGGATTCTCTCAACAGGATATAACGGAGCGCCCATGGGCCTTACCCATTGCAGAGATAAGGGGTGTTTGAGGGAAAAATTGAACGTATCTTCAGGGGAGAGGCACGAGCTGTGCAGGGGTCTCCACGCGGAGCAAAATGCAATCATTCAAGCTGCATACCACGGTGTGCGCATAGAAGGTGCTGTCCTTTACTCAACCCACTTGCCTTGTTCGATCTGCATGAAAATGTTGATAAATGCGGGAATAAGGTCGATAATCTACAAGGAGGGGTATCCTGACGATCTTTCTCTGGAATTAATTTCAGAGGCAAAAGTAGAACTCAAAAAATTTGAGCCATGAAGTGTCCTTATTGTGGACATTTGGAGAGCAAGGTTCTCGATTCAAGGGTGAGCAAAGAGCTCGATTCTATAAAGAGGAAGAGAGAATGTCTTAAATGCGGGAAAAGGTTCATGACAAGCGAAAGGGTTGAAGAGGGCCTTCCTCTCGTTGTGAAAAAGGACGGGAGAAGGGAAGCTTTCGATAGAACAAAAATATTAAACGGGCTTAAAAAGGCATGCGAAAAAAGACCCGTGAGCCTTGCCTCTCTTGAAAGGATAGTTTCAAGAATTGAATACAATCTTCTTGAAAGGGGGGAAAGGGAGATAAGCGCGAAGGATATAGGCGAGATGGTCATGGATGAGCTAAAAAAGCTTGACGATATAGCCTATGTCAGGTTTGCCTCAGTTTACAGGCAGTTCAAGGACATAAATGAGTTCATGGAAGAACTGAAAGATCTTCTTTTAAAGAAAGAGGACGAAAAAACCCATGAAGTTAGAAGATGAGCAGTATATGAGGATCGTCCTGAAACTTGCAAAAAAGGGTGAGGGTCTTGTCTCCCCGAACCCAATGGTTGGCGCATTAATCGTTAAAGATGGGAGGATAATAGGGAAGGGATACCATAGGAGAGCAGGACTTCCGCACGCAGAAATCGTTGCAATGAAAAGCGCAAATGAGGATTTAAAAGGATCAACACTATACGTAAATCTGGAACCCTGCGTTCACCATGGGAGAACCCCGCCGTGTGTGCCAGAAATTGTAAAGGCGGGGATAAAAAAGGTCGTTGTATCTATCTTGGATCCCAACCCAGAAGTGAACGGAAAGGGGATCGAAGCGCTGAGGAAAGCGGGGATATCTACAAAAATTGGGGTACTTGCGGAAGAAGCCAAGAAGTTAAATGAGGTATTCTTACTTAATATGCAAAAAAGAAGGCCTTTTTTCATCATGAAGGCTGCTTCGAGCCTGGATGGCAAAATCGCAACAAGAACCTGTGACTCAAAATGGATATCGGGTGAGCAATCGAGAAGATATGTTGACAAGATGAGAGAAAGGGTGGATGGTGTTATCATTGGTATAAACACGGTCATAGTTGACAACCCGATGTTGGTTCCAAGGGTAAAAAGGCCAAGGAAGATACCCGTAAGGATAATTCTTGACACAAAGCTGCGGATTCCCATCTCTTCGAACCTGGTGGCAACTGCTAAAGAGTTCAGGACGCTCGTTTTTGCTGCTGAATATAGACAGGAAAAAGAAGCAAGACTGGCATCGATGGGTGTTGAAATAGTCAAGGTCAAAAAAGATGATTCCGGGCGAATCTCTTTAAAGGATGTTGCTCACGAGCTCTTTAAACGGGAAATAATGAGTGTACTGGTGGAAGGAGGGGGAGAAATACATAGCAGTTTTTTGCGGGAAGGAATGGTCGACAAGTTTCTCCTCTTTTACTCTCCCATCTTTATTGGGGGTAAAAATGCATTAAGTATAATAGGCGGAAAAGGGGTCGAATTTTTAAAGGATGCCCATAGGTTGAAAATCGACCGATTGAGAAAAATAGATGGGGATATTTTAATTGAGGGATATGTTTACGGGAATAATTGAGGACATAGGAGAAGTAATCGAAATAGAAAAAGGGTCTTCTATCATAAGGGCAGGTTTTTCAACAAAGATTCCGCTCTCTGAGATAAGAGAGGGGGATAGTATCTCCGTGGATGGGGTTTGTCTCACGGTCGTTGGAGTTACATCTCAAGGTTTTTTTTGCCATATTTCTCAAGAAACCTTGAAGGTCACAACNCTTGGTGAGAAAAAAAGGGGCGACAAGGTAAATCTGGAAAGGTCCCTTAAGGTACAAGGCCGATTTCATGGTCACATAGTGACNGGGCATGTGGAGTGTGTGGGTACGATAGTAGAAAAGAGGAAGGAGGGAGATTCCTACGTCATAGATATAATGGTTCCACAGGAAGTGGTAAAGTACATTGTAAAAAAAGGATCGATAGCTGTAGACGGCATTAGCTTGACAGTGAACGACCAAAGTGATAATAGATTTAGAGTCAGTATCGTGCCATATACGGCATCTAAGACCACAATAGGGCTCAAGGGAGTTGGAGAGAGGGTTAACATTGAGACTGACATTGTAGGAAAATACGTGGAGAGACTGGTTTATCGTGAGAAAAAGGGGATTGATTACGATTTCCTTCTAACATATGGATACATAAAGGTAGGTTAAAGATGGCCATCGCACCGATAGAAGATGTACTTGAGGACGTAAAGAATGGGAAGATGGTAATCATAGTCGACGACGAGGACCGGGAAAACGAGGGAGATTTGATGATCGCTGCCGAGAAGGTTACTCCTCAGGCCATCAACTTTATGGCCCGTCACGCGTGCGGACTAATCTGCCTTTCGATAACCGAGGACAGGGCAAAAAAGCTCAACCTTCCCCTTATGGTGAGAGAGAATACTTCCCCTTTCCAGACCGCTTTCACAGTCTCAATCGAGGCAAAAGAGGGGATCACCACAGGTATCTCCGCATATGACAGGGCAAAAACTATAAAAGTAGCAATAGACGATAACACAAAACCAGAAGATCTTGCCCGACCAGGGCATGTGTTCCCCCTGATAGCAAGGGAAGGGGGTGTATTAGTAAGGGTCGGACATACTGAAGCGTCAGTGGATCTTGCAAGACTTGCAGGGCTAAAACCTGCCGGAGTCATATGCGAGATAATGAAGGAAGACGGAACAATGGCAAGATTACCTGATCTTGANGAGTTCGCGGAAAAGCACAACCTTAAGATCGTCACGATCGCTGACATAATAAAGTACAGGACAAAAACTGAGAAATTCGTCAGAAGGGTTGCCGAGACAAGGCTGCCCACGGGTTTCGCTGGAGAATTTAAGCTTATAGCTTACGAGAACTATATAGATAGCGAAGTTCACATAGCTCTCGTAAAAGGGGAGATCGACCCTAAAGAGCCGACTCTCGTAAGGGTCCACTCTGAGTGTTTAACAGGGGATGTCTTTGGATCACTTAGGTGTGACTGCGGTGAACAGNTGAGATGCGCATTAAAAAGAATAGAAAAGGAGGGGAAGGGTGTCTTTCTTTATATGAGACAAGAGGGAAGGGGTATTGGGCTGCTGAACAAATTGAAGGCTTACACATTACAGGACAAAGGTCACGATACGGTCGAAGCCAATTTGGCGCTTGGCTTTCCTCCAGATTTGAGAGATTATGGGATTGGAGCTCAGATATTGAGGGATCTTGGGATAACAAAGATGAGGCTCTTGACGAATAACCCGAGGAAGATAAAAGGTCTTGAAGGGTACGGATTGTCCGTTGTAGAAAGGGTGCCAATAGAGATTGAGCCGAACAAGGAGAATATAGCATACTTGAAAACGAAGAGGAAAAAATTGGGACATATCCTCAATAACGTTTAAAGAAGGGGTGAAGATGAATATCTACGAAGGAAAGATAAACGCAAGAGGCTTCAGGTTTGCGATAATCGTAAGCAGGTTTAATAACTTTATAACGGAGAGGCTCTTAGAAGGTGCCCTCGATGCTTTAAGGAGAAATGGAGCCGAAGAAGACAAAATAGAGATCTATAGGACACCGGGATCTTTTGAAATCCCGCTTGTGGCTAAGCTTTTGGCAAGAAGAAAGGATATAGATGGGATCATCTGTTTAGGAGCGATAATCAAAGGCGCTACCCCTCACTTTCACTATGTTGCCACAGAAGTAGCGAAAGGTATAGCTATGACTTCTCTCGAGTACACAAAGCCCATATCCTTCGGAATAATTACAAGTGAAACACTTGACCAGGCTATAGAAAGGGCAGGAACAAAGTCTGGCAATAAAGGCTACGATGCAGCGGTCTCTGTGATAGAAATGGTAAACCTTTTGAGAGAAAAAGGATTGTGCGGAGAAGAAAGGCGAGAGAGTTAGCTTTGAAAATGCTATACCAGGAAGAAACAAAAGGAGAGGATCCCCTAAGTGCTCTCATAAAATACACCGAAGTCTTCCCGTATAGAGAAGACATAATAGAATACTCAAGAAAGCTCCTCAACGGAATAAAAAAAGAAAAGAAGAGAATAGACGGTTACATAAGAGAGGCTTCTAAGAATTGGAGTCTTGAAAGGATCACCCTTGTGGATAAAAACATTCTGAGAATTGGGGTTTATGAGATGCTTTACGAGGAGGATGTTCCTCCTCTTGTTGCGATAGACGAAGCTATAGAGTTAGGAAAAAAGTACGGAAGCGAAGAATCGAGCGACTTTATAAATGGTATTCTCGATTCCATATATAAATCCCACTACAAAAAGGAGTCGGTCAATGAGGGCTAAGAAGATCTGGTTAGACGGCAATTTTGTCGACTGGGATGATGCACAGGTGCACGTCTGTACCCACACCCTCCACTACGGCCTTGGCGTGTTTGAAGGAATAAGGTGTTATATGTGCCATGACGGTAGGAGCGCCATATTCAGGTTGAGGGAACACATAAGAAGACTGTATGATTCCGCGAAAATTGTGGAGATAGAAATACCTTACCCAGAGGATCAAATAACGGAGATATGCAAGGAGATAGTTAGAGTTAACGACTTCAAAGAATGCTACATAAGGCCCCTCGTATTTATAGAGAGTGACCAGTTAGGACTTTACGTTAAAGATTTCAAGGTGAGGGTTGCTATAATATCCTGGGTGTGGGGCGCGTACCTTGGAGAGGAGGGGTTAAGAAACGGGATAAAAGCAAAAGTTTCGTCTTTTATAAGGCATCATGTGGATGCAGGAATGACAAAAGCAAAAGTTAATGGCCAATACGTAAACTCAATCCTCGCTAAGAGAGAAGCCATCTCCTGTGGATACGATGAGGCTATAATGCTGGACAGTGAAGGTTATATCTCTGAGGCGAGTGGGGAAAATATCTTTATAATTAGGAACAACACAATAAAAACAACACCTTTGACCTCAATCCTTCCAGGTATTACTCGCGAATGTGTAATAAAAATCTCGAAGGATATGGGCTTCGACGTAAAAGAAGAGAGATTCTCAAGGGATGAGCTTTACATTGCTGACGAGGTTTTCTTTACCGGAACAGCAGCTGAGGTAACACCTGTCGTAAATGTAGATGGAAGAAGAATAGGCAGCGGAAAGCCTGGACCTTCAACCTTGAAGATTCAGAAGAAGTTCTTCGAAGTTGCAAGGGGGATGCACAAGGAGTACCAAGACTGGCTAACATACATATAGATATACGCTTATCCCCCTTTCCTCTTAAGTCTTGAATGACTCCCTTGTATCCCCTATATTTATGGTGTAGGGGGTGATCTCATGAGGGTTGTAAGTAGCGAAGTGATCGTAAGAGCAATGACAAGAATGATACCAAAGCTTTCTATGAAGAACCTTTCTAAAATCCTTAAGCTCGCTGACCTTCTGATAAGGGATGAGAAATATAGACCGATCCTAAAAGGCTTTCAAGCATACGTTGAGGAGGGCCACCCTGCCACAAAACTGATAGAGAGGGTTCTATATGAATTTGCACCAAATGTGAGGTTCAGGGTAATATACAATCTTTTTATCCTCGGCCTACTTTACGGAACACAGAAGCGAGATGAAATTCTAAAAGCAGAGGGATTCCGACCCCCCCTTTTTTTCGTTATCAGCCCAACGATGAGATGTAATATGAAATGCTATGGATGCTACGCTGGAAGTTACGAAAAAGACCCCGGACTTCCTTACGAACTACTCGACCGGATCCTTACTGAAGCGGAAATGATGCACATCCACTTCATAACGATCTCCGGTGGAGAGCCTTTTTTAAGAAATGATCTTATCAGGTTATTTGAAAAGCACAGGAATATCATGTTTCAGGTGTATACGAATGGAACTCTAATAGATGAGGAGGTCGCGAAAAAGCTCGCTGAGCTCGGAAACGTGGCGCCAATGGTAAGCATCGAAGGCTTTGAGGAGATAACGGACAGNAGAAGGGGTAAGGGCCATTTCNAGCTCGTCATGGATGTNTTTGAGAGATTGAAAAGGCATGGATTACTTTTTGGTGCATCCGTCATGCAGACGAGAGAAAACTATCTTGAGATCTCTTCTCATGAATTTGCAAAACTTCTCGTAGAGAAAGGTGTCTCTGTTATTTGGTACTTTCAGTACATTCCAGTCGGATATGACCCTGACGTAAAGTTGATGCTCCTCCCAGAGGAAAGGGACGAGATAAGAAGGAGACTCAGAGTGATAAGAAACAGCTACCCCGTGTTCCTCTGCGACTTTTGGAATGATGGACCATATGTAGATGGTTGCCTTGCGGGAGGGAGAGAATATTTCCATATAAACGCGAATGGGGACGTGGAACCCTGTGTTTTCGTTCACTTTGCTATTGATAATATAAGGGACAAAACTCTTAAAGACGTTCTTCTCTCTCCATTTTTCAAAGGGATAAGGGCGAGCCAGCCTTTTTCTGACAACCCTCTGACCCCCTGCATGATAATAGATAATCCATCAGCCCTCCGGGAACTTGTAAGAAAATATAGCGCAAAACCCACGCACGAGGGTGCTGAAAGGATAGTTAACGAGTTAAGTAGCTTTCTTGACGATTACTCTTGTAAGTACAAGAAGATCGCTGAGAGAACATGGAATGAAGAATATGAACAGTAAAAAGAGACTCGATTTTTTGAGCACAGTTAAGTCTATAGAGGCACAGAAAATCATAAATTCCTATCAAGTGGAGATAGAAAAGGAGTTTGTAAATTTGGAAGATGCCTGTGGGAGAATACTTGCAGATGATTTTTTTTCACCTGAGGACTTCCCATACTTTGACCGCTCCCTCGTGGATGGCTATGCGATTCTTTCAAAAAATTCACAGGGTGCATCTGAGACTAATCCCGTAATGTTGTATAAAAAAGGGAACGTGAAAGTAGGAGAGGTTCCAGAAGTTTCTGTTCGTGAAGGGGAATGTGTGTATCTGAGTACGGGAGCCCTAATTCCTGAAGGAGCGGACAGTGTAATTATGCAGGAGTACGCCCGAGAAGCGGGTACCATTGTGGAGGTCCTAAGACCTGTATACAGGGGTGAAAATGTGATGAAAAAGGGGGAGGATATAAAAAAAGGGGAACTCCTTTTTCGAAGAGGAAGGAGGATATCTCCTTTTGACGCGGGTACCTTTGCAGCATTAGGTGTAACAAGGATTCCGGTTTTTAGAAGGCCCGTAGTTGGGGTTTTGTCCACAGGCGACGAAATAATTCTACCGGGTGAAAAGGCTACTCACGGTAAGGTGAGAGATATAAACAGATACGTAATAATGAGCCTTTTTAACAGACTTGGAGGGATTGTGAAAGATTCGGGAATAGCGAAGGATGATATAGATGAGGTGATCGCAAAATTGTACTTATTAAAGGATAGCGATCTACTCATTATAAGTGGTGGTAGCTCAAAAGGAGAGAGGGATCTCATAGTTGAGGCAGTAAAAAGAGTAGGAGGTAAAATTCTTTTTCACGGAGTGAACATAAAGCCAGGGAAACCATTCTTTTACGCATCAGTCTGGGGAAAACCCCTCTTTGGATTGCCTGGTCATCCCCTCTCATGTGCGATAATCCTTCATAGATTCGTTCTACCCTTATTCTTAAAAATAGTAGGATGTGAAAATCAGAGACCAAGAAAAGTCTTAGGAGAGTTAACGAACAATGTCCCGTCGAGCTATGGAGTCGAAGAATACGTGAATGTCAAGGTCAGGAATGATGGAAAGAGGGTCCTTGTGGATCCTCTATTTGCAAAATCTGCTGCCATCTCGGTCTTTTCTATCTCCTCCGGATACATAGTGGTAGATGAGGCAAGAGAAGGATTTGAGGAAGGGGAGGAGGTTGAAGTATTTCTTTACGAGCTATGAAAAGATACCTGAAAACTATATCTCGAAAAGAAGCACAAAGAATAATACTTGAGAAAGCGGAGAGGATAAGGGAGGAAGAACTGATCCCTTCTTATCAATGTACAGGAAGGGTTACTTCAAGGCCAGTCTTTGCTAAGATCTCGAACCCATGTGCAATTTTANCGGCAATGGACGGATACGCGGTAAATTGCGCGGAAACACAGGGTGCCGACATTTCTAACCCCTTGAGACTCAAGAAATTTGACGAAGCTTACCCTTTGAATACTGGTGACCCTTTGCCAGTAGGAAAGGATGCTGTTTTCATGGTAGANGAGGTGGAAGAGAGAGGAGATTACATCGTAATAAGGAAACCNGCCTTCCTCTGGCAAAATGTGAGAATGGTAGGAGAGGATACGATAGAAGGAGAACTTATCCTTCCCCAGTATCACGTTATAGATCCTTTTGATGTTGGACTTCTTATTTCCTCTGGAGTTACGCACGTACACGTTTTACGCCGGCCAAACATACTGATTGTGCCCACAGGGGCTGAACTGATAGANCCTTACGAAGAGAGCAGGAGGNTTGAAAAAAAGGGGGTTCTTTATGATTTTAACTCTTACGTCCTCTCATCTCTTGCAGAATCTATTGGATTTAATGTAAAAAGGACAAAGATAGCAAAGAATAAGGAAGAGATAGAAGAGATCTTAAGCCTTTTCCTACGAGAAGTGGATGCCTGCATCATCAACGCTGGCACAAGCGCAGGGACAGAGGATTTTACCGAGGAGGTCATTAGAAGGAAAGGAGAGGTAATCCTCCACGGCGTGTCGATGATGCCAGGAAAGCCTTTTCTATTCGGGTTGATAGAGGGAAAGCCGATCTTCGGTATCCCCGGCTACCCCGTAAGTGCCGCATTCTGTTTCAGAGAATTTGTTATCCCTTTTTTCGAAAAGATTTATGGGAAAAGCGTAGAAAGAGAGACCATACGTGTAAAAATGGCGTATAAAGCTGCTTCAAAAATAGGGGTAGAGGAATTACTCAGGGTTAACCTGGTAAGTAGGGGTGAGACAGTCTACGCCGTACCTCTTCCGAGAGGTGCAAGCCTTATTTCCTCTTTATCCTATGCAGATGGTGTAGTGAGGATTCCGGAGCGAGTGGAAGGGTATGAGGAGTATGAGGAGGTAACCTGCGAGCTTATAAAAAGCAAGGATTATTTTGAGAATAGACTAAACGTTGTTGGAAGCCATGACATATGCCTTTCCCTTTTGAGGGAAATGGTTAAGGATGTTAATCCATCCTTAGATTTTGTAAGCATCCATGTAGGTAGTCTCGCAGGTATTACGGCGTTCAAAAAGGGAATCACGGATCTTGTCACAACCCACATTCTTGATCCCGAAAAAAAGGTATATAACATACCCATCCTTCAATCATATGTACCTGATAAAAGGTGGAGGCTGATCAATATAGCGAAAAGGATAACGGGGATTGCGGTTAGGAAGGGTAACCCGAAGAATATAAAAGGGGTGGAGGACATAGCGAGGGAAGGTGTAAAGTTCGTGAATAGACAGTTTGGATCTGGAACTCGTGTACTCTTTGATACACTTCTGAAGGAGAAAGGGATAGACAAGGAAAGGATCGATGGGTATGATAGAGAAGAACCCTCTCACACGAGAGTGGGGGTCATGATAAAAGAGTGTGTCGCCGATTGTGGAATAACGACTTTTAGCGTTGCAAAATTATTTGACCTCGACTTCATACCACTTGCAGAAGAAGATTTCGATCTTCTCGTTTCCGAAGATTTTACGAAAGAAAAAAAATTTGAGATCATCTATGGTATAATCAGTTCTGATGATTTTAAGAGGAGGTTGGAAGCACTTGGAGGGTATAGAACCGAGGAGACGGGAAGGGTGAAGTATGTTAACGGATAGGTTCCAGAGACGGATAAATTATCTCAGAATTTCGGTTACGGATCGCTGTAACCTCGCATGCAGGTATTGCGTGGACGGGAACTTTCCTTTCATTCCTCACGCTGAGATCCTCACCTATGAGGAGATAATAAGGTTTGTGAAGATATGTGCCCGAAACGGAATAAGAAAGGTACGTCTCACCGGAGGGGAGCCCCTTCTTAGAAGGGGGATAGAGTTTCTTATAAAGGAGATCACATCGATTGAACAGATTGAGGATTTAAGCCTCACAACAAATGGGGTTCTTTTAGAAGAAAGGATAGACCTTCTTAAGGAAGCGGGACTCAGAAGGGTGAATATAAGTCTCGATACGCTAAAGAAAGAAAGATTCCGGTACATAACGGGCTTTGATGAGATGGAAAAGGTGATAAGAGGTATAGAAAAGGCACTAAATTCTGGACTTAAACCTGTGAAGATAAATACTGTTATAATGAAGGACATAAATGATGACGAGATTATCGATTTTGCGAACCTTGCGAAGAACTTGGATGTTGAGGTTAGGTTCATAGAATTCATGCCATTCGGAGAGGCTGGTTTTTGGAACGAAAAAAGGGTTGTTCCCTCTGAGTCGATAAAAAGGCAGATAGGTGAATTTTTTGAGCTTGATCAGGACGTAAATTCCGAAAAAGGTCCGGCCGTTGTGTATAAAATAAAAGGGGGAAAAGGGAAAATAGGTTTTATAAGCCCTTTGTCCACGCACATATGCAGGGAATGTAATAGGATAAGACTGACTTCAGAGGGGATGATTAAACCCTGTCTCTTCTCGGATATAGAGTATAACCTGAAAGAGGTGTTAAGAAGNGGNGGCTCGGATTATGAGGTAGAGCATCTCGTTATTCGGGCCGTGGAAGAAAAACCGGAAAAGATGGAAAAGCACGGTAGCATCAGAAAGTGCCAGAGGAACTTAAGACACATCGGAGGTTAAATTGGAACTGACTCACGTAGACAAAAACGGAAAGGCAAAGATGGTTGATGTGAGCGAAAAGCCAGTAACAGTGAGGATCGCGAAGGCTTTCGGACGCCTGAAAATGGGAAAAGAGGCCTATGNGATCCTAAGGAAAGGGGAGGGGCCAAAAGGTGACATATTAAATACTGCTAAGCTCGCTGCGATAATGGGAGCAAAAAAAACACCCGAACTTATCCCCCTTTGTCATCCCCTTATGCTCTCGCACATTGATGTTCGCTTTAAACTTAATGATGAAGATTCCTCTCTCGAAATCGAAAGTCTCGTAAAAAGTGAAGGAAAGACTGGTGTTGAAATGGAGTCCCTAACTGCGGTTCTCGTTGCAGCCCTTACTGTTTACGACATGTTAAAGGCTGTGGATAAAAGGATGGAGCTTGGCCCTTTTTATTTACTTGAGAAAGAGGGAGGAAAAAGCGGAAGGTTCAGGAGATGATGAATAGGGGCAGAGTCGTTTCAGTGAATATAAGCGAGGAAAAAGGAGAGAGAAAAAGGAATATTGGGNTTGNCAGGGTNGAAAAGGGTAAAGGTTTAGTAGGAGACGGCCATTTTGGTTTTATGCATAGGCAGGTAAGCCTCCTTCCCCTGGAAAGCATTGAAAAGATGAGAAAATTAGGGCTCAACGTNGGACCAGGCGACTTTGCAGAGAATATCACGACTCAAGGTTTAGACCTCTCAGGCTTAAAGGTTGGTGAAATAATTAAAGTTGGGAGGAACGTAGTCTTAAGGGTGTCGCAAATTGGGAAAGAGTGTCATGAAAGGTGCGCAATATACTACGAGGCTGGAGATTGCATTATGCCGAGGGAAGGTATCTTTTTAGAGGTTGTGGAGGAAGGGGAGATAAAAGTGGGAGACGAGATTGAAATCGTAAGATGAAATACAAGGCAGCGATTATTACAGTCAGTGACAGGGGGGCAAAAGGGGAAAGGGAGGACAGAAGCGGCCCCTATATCAAATCGATGATCGAAGATCTCTACGAAGTTGAAGAAATGATCATCGTTCCGGACGAGGAGGAGACAATCTCAAAAACCATAGAGAGGCTTGTAGATGAAAACAAAATAGACCTCGTTATAACAACTGGAGGAACAGGTGTAAGCCCGAGGGATGTAACACCCGAGGCCACTAAGAAGGTGATAGAAAAGGAAATCCCCGGGTTCTCGGAAATTATGAGGATAGAGAGCTATAAGATTACCCCACACGGAATTATCTCAAGGGGCGTATGTGGTATTAGGGGAAAAAGTGTAATAATCAATCTCCCTGGAAGTCCTAATGCTGCTACCCAATGTCTTTCCTATGTTCTGCCAGCATTACCACATGCACTCTCCAAGGTGAAAGGTTCCACAGAGGAGTGCGGAACACCGGGTGAATGATCCCACTTGTTGTAAAAAAGGAGAAGATAGGCCCTATAATCGGAAGACATCCTTGGGTCTACTCAAAAGCGCTCCTTTACATACCTGAAGGATTATCTCCGGGGGAGCCNGTTAAACTAATTGATGAGCGCGGAAGGTTTCTCGCCACAGGATACTTCAACTCTTACTCCCAGATATCTGTCCGGATATGGGGGTATGAAGAGAATGAGGCAATTGATCTGAATTTTTTCAGAAGAAGGATCTCCGAGGCTCTATCCATAAGAAAAAAGTACGTTGAGAAAGGGAATACGAACGCATACAGAGTTATAAATAGTGAAGGTGATTTCTTGCCAGGCTTGGTTGTCGATAAGTACGGGGAGTATCTTGTCGTACAGTTCCACACTAAGGGCATGGAATACTGGCGGAAAAACGTGATCTCTGCTCTTATGGAAGTCATAAAGCCAAAAGGGATTTACGAAAGGTCCGAAATATACTCCACGTTAGATGGAAAGCCCGAGGAAAAAAATGNGCCGATAGTTGGGAAGATACCGGATCTGATAAAGGTAAAAGAGAATGGGTTGGATTTTCTTGTTGATATAAAAAGGGGACAAAAGACCGGGTTTTTCCTTGATCAGAGAGATAAAAGGAATGCTTTAAGAAAGTACGTAAAAGGTGCGCGGGTGCTGAACTGCTTCTCATATACGGGGGGCTTTGCGGTTTACGCTTTCGCAGGGGGGGCTGAATCGGTTATAAATATTGATACGTCTCAAGATGCCCTTGAGCTTGCTAAAGAGAATGTGAAGCTGAATGGCTTTAAAACAGAAAAGGTCGAGAATATAAAAGGAGATGTGAAAAAAGTGCTCACCTCTCAAGATGAATCTTATGACGTCATTATTCTCGATCCACCCGCATTCATAAAGGACAGAAGGAAAAAAGAAAGGGGTCTGGCAGGGTATAAATACATAAACAAGAGGGCTATGGAGCTCCTTAATAAGAACGGATTACTGGTCACCTGTTCGTGTTCTTACCATCTCAACCTTCAAGAATTTCGATATTTGATAACTGAGGTTGCAGCAAACGCGAGATCCTCTTTCAGAATTCTCGAAGTCTTCACACATGGACTGGACCACCCGGTTCCTCTCCCATTTATCGAGGGCGAATACTTGAAATGTTTCTTTCTCAGGTGCTCTAAAAATTGATCAAGCGAAGACAAAGGGCGGTCGATAGTGGGACAGTCAGGTTGTCGTCTATTTCAACTGAAAAAAACTCGGTAAGTGTAGAGATAAATGAGACAATTAGACTTTTTTGGATGCCTTCGTCCCATAAAAGGAGAATACACAGGGTTACAAGGAAAAAACCACAGGAACCTTCAAAGGATCTACCTTTAAACTTTCTCTTTCCTAAATGTTCTCCAACATAAGCCGCAAAGGGATCGGAGAACGAGACCACAAGTAAAGATGGTATTGCTATCCTTTCTTCAAACAGAAGTATCACCAAAGAAGAAGCGAGAGTAAAAAAGAAGCTTCCCGTTGGCCTTTTTCTTTCCCTCTCCCTGATGAAGGACTCGAGAGCTTTTAACTTCAATAGGCCCTTGATTCGGACAAATTCTANTAAGGAGATGAGGAGGAAGAATGTGAGAGAAAGAAAAAGGGCCTCCTTTTTCCCAAAGTAAAAGTAAATTATCGGGATGAGAGATCCTGAAGCATGAAAAATGTTCCTCAGTACCATATATTTATGTTAAATAAGTTGCCTGTAATAGATCTCAGATGACCCTGTTTCTACTTACTTTTTTCACTCTGTACACCTTACTACATGTCCATTTTTTTCTCAAGCTGAGGGCCTTTGTAAAGCCAGGGCAGGTATCTGCCTTTCTTATTTGGGTCTTTCTTTTCCTAATGATACTTTCGCCTTTAATTATTAGAATCTTAGAGAGAGATAACTTCGAGAAAGCAGCAACGGTTTTAGCGTACATCGGTTACACCTGGATGGGTTTCATCTTTATGTTTTTCTCGTACTCCGTTTTTTGCGACCTATGTTCCGCAATGTATGTAGCGGTAGCTCACAAGAACTTCAATCCTTCAGGGGTCATCCGATTCTTCATTCCTCTTTTTGTTTCCCTCTCCTTTGTTGCTTACGGTTTTTACGAGGCGAAAGAAGTGAAGATCGNAAGAATCACCATAGAGACGGAGAGGCTACCCAANGACATAGGTNTTTTAAGGATAGTACAGATATCTGATGTACATGTTGGCCTTTTGACAAGGGACGAAGACCTAAGAGAGAAAATAGAACGAGTAAAGAGATTAAATCCCCATATAATTGTATCAACGGGAGATCTTGTAGATGGGGACTTAGACAGGATAGAAAGTCTGATAGAATATTTTTCGTCTTTGGATCCACCCCTTGGTAAGTTCGCGGTAACAGGTAATCATGAATATTATGCGGGAATAAAAAGGGCAAGAAAACTTCTTGAAGGATCTGGCTTTAAGATTTTAAGTAATGAGGTCTTTCAAGTGAAAAAAGGTATAAACATAGTAGGAATAGACGATTACTTTTTGGATAGCAAAAAGGAACTAAAACTGCTTAACCACCTAAGTCAGAAAGATCTAACCATTGTATTAAAACACAGACCAATTGTCTCAAGAGAATCTATAGGTCTTTTTGATCTTCAACTTTCAGGTCACACTCACGGAGGACAGATATTTCCCTTTAGGCTGATAACCCGAGTCTTTTTTGAAAACGTAAGTGGCTATAAGATTTTAAATGAAAGGTCGAGGCTATACGTGTCGAGAGGCATGGGTACGTGGGGCCCTCCCTTAAGAGTCTTTTCTCCCCCAGAAGTTACGGTTATTGATCTTCTAAGTAATGATTTTAAGAGACCGAGAAGTGAAAGCAATATGTGAAAAAACTATCTGTTGAGTGTTATAGGGAAACGTAATATACTTCATATTCGATGATAGAGTTTCTCCTTCTGGACTTAGACTACGATGTAATAGAGGGGGATCTTTGCGTCATACTTTACGGCAAGTGCGAAGACGGAAAAAGGGTTGTTGTCCTTGATAGAACCTACACGCCTTATTTCTACATCCTCCCCAAAGATGTAAACGAAGCAAAAAGTGAGATAGAAGGGCTCATAAGCGCGCATTCCTTATCGATAAAAGGGTTAGAAGTCGTGAAAAGAAATCTGTTCGGAAACTTACAGGACCTAATAAAGGTCAACTGCCGCCTACCCCAGGATACCCAGAAAATAAGGGACTTAGTAAAAAATTTGGAAGAAAAAAGAGGGGGTAGCGGCTCCATAATCGAAGAGTACGAATACCAGATTGGATTTTATAGAAGCTATCTCCTCGACAGGAGATTATCCTGCCTCGACTGGTTGAGCGTGGAAGGAAAAGAAAAACGTATGCCATTTAATGCAGATTTCGTGATTGAAGCGGAAAGAATCTGTAAGGTTGAACCCAAAAGCTCTGAGATTGAGTCTCTTGCCTTCGATACAGAAGTCTTAGAGGAGAAAAGAGGTGAAAGGCAGCTTGTAATGATCTCTGTTTATGGGAGGGATTTGAAGAAAGTATTCACTTATAAGAATTTTAGGTATCCTGAATTCGTAGAGGTTTTGAGGGACGAAAAAGAAATGATAAAAAGGTTTGTGGAGACTGTCAAAGAATATAGGCCTGATGTGATCACAGGTTTCAATTCTGACCTCTTCGATTTTCCCGTCTTAAGGGAAAGGGCGCAAAAGCTGAAGGTAAAGCTTGACGATCTCTCCATTGACCGTTCAGGAGTCACCCTTTCAAAGAGAGCAAGGGTAAGTTCTGCAAGACTAAAAGGCATCGTCCACGTAGACATCTTTGGATTTGTTAACAACATTCTCGCACCTATGCTCCAGACAGAAGTTTTAAGCCTCGATGCAGTTTCTTCGGAGATATTGGGAGACGAGAAAATAGAGATGGAATACTCAGAGATGCTCAAAGCTTGGAAGGAAGGGGAGAATCTTGGGATACTTGCAAGTTACGCTCTTAAAGACGCTGAACTAACGTATAGACTTTCTCTCGTTCTTTTCCCTCAAATATTTGAACTCACAAGAATAGTTGGGCAAACCCTTTTTGACGTATCAAGAATGACTTACAGCCAGCTCGTTGAATGGTACTACACAAAAAGGGCAAAAGAGGTGAATCGAGTAGTGCCGAACCAACCCCATTTTGAAGAGATACAGATGAGGCAAAAAGAGACTTATACAGGTGGATACGTTAAAGAACCTGACGCAGGACTTCATGAGAACCTTGCAGTAATAGATTTTGCCTCCCTTTACCCGTCCATCATCGCCACGTACAACATCTCTATTGAGACCTTAAACTGTAATTGCTGTAAAGGGGACGGATATAAGGTTCCAGGGCTCCCTTACTGGTTTTGCGGAAAAAAGAGAGGATTTGAGTCAGAGGTGATTTATGATCTCATCAAGGAAAGGCAAAGATTGAAAGAGGAGATGAATAAGTTCAATAAAGGGAGTGTAGAATTTAACCTTTTGAACAATAGGCAAATGGCTTTAAAAACCATAGCAAATGCGAGCTATGGCTATTTCGCTTTTCCTGCGAGCAAGTGGTATTCGAAAGAGTGCGCAGAGTCAGTGACCGCATTCGGGAGGGACTGGATAATTAGGATACTGAACGAGGCAGAATTGAAAGGATTTAGACCCTTGTATGGGGATACTGATTCAGCTTTTTTGGGGTTAGGAAAAAAGGACAGGCAGGAGCTTCTTTCCTTTCTCGAGGAATTGAATAAAAGACTTCCCGGAGTAATGAGGATGGATCTGGAAGGTTTTTATTTAAGAGGTATATTCATTCCAAAAGAGATAGGTGGAGGGGTAGCAAAAAAGAGGTATGCCCTTATAGACGAGAATGGGAACTTGAAAGTAAGGGGCCTTGAAAAGGTGAGGCGAGATTGGTCCATGATTTCAAAAACAACTCAGGAAGAGGTGCTAAGATTAGTCCTTGAAAAAAAAGATGCCCAGGGTGCTGTGGAATATGTGAGGGATACAATAAGAAGGCTCAAGGAATTAAAGGTAGATATAAAAGATTTGGTCGTTTACGAGCAGTTATCGAAACCTCTGTCAGAGTATAAACTCCTTGCTCCCCATATAGGGGCAGCAAAAAAGCTGTTAGAGAAAGGTATCCCAGTTGGGGAAGGGAGTGTTATAGGGTTCGTGATAGAGAGAGGTTCGGGTTCAATCTCTGATCGAGCTCAGCCATTAGAGTTTGCAGACCTTAAAAATGTGGATACTGACTATTACATTAATAACCAGATCATACCAGCTTCTTTAAGGATCCTTAAAGTGCTTGGAATAACTGAAAAAGATCTTCTACCCTAAGGTCTCTGCTTTTCTCTACCAATGGGAATTATATAGACTGGCTTTTCTTCCTGAGGGAGGTTCAAAGTTTTTCTCACTTCCTCATCGTAAAACGCTCCAACCGGCACTGCTCCAAGGCCCAGGGATACAGCCTGAAGGAGTATATTCTGGGCAACATGTCCTGCCTCTATGAATACGTACCTCACTCCACGCTCCCCGTATTTTGCCGTCGTTCTTTCAAAGATGGCTGTGAGGATCACGTCGACTGCCGCATTTTTTACCCAGTACTGGCCAAGTGCCGCTGAAGCCAAAGATGATCTTCTATCACCCTCTAATATTTTTGACAATCCGTGCCTCTTAAAATCGTATCTATATATACCTGGATTTATGGTTTTTATATTTCCAGAGACCACGTAAATCTCTAAGGGATATAACGCACCTGCTGAGGGAGCTGATCTTCTTCCGGATTTAACTTTCCCTTGAGAAGCCCAGAGAATTTGGGATAGTTCCTCCAAGGTCAGTGGTTGATCTGAGAATTCCCTTACTGATCTTCTCAAGAATATGCTTTCCTCAAGAGACATCCTCCCCTTCTTTGAAGGTTCAGGAAGAAGAAAAAACTCACTCCCGTGTATCTCCATAATTCCCCCCAGGTTGTTTATAAGAGTGAAAAGAAAAAAGAGGAGAGAGATTCTTGCTAATTTCATCTCAAATTATGATACCGCACTTTTTAGTTCATCGCAAGCAAAGAGGGTAGAGCCTTGTGAAATTATTCCCTTGACATCTCCCCCCTTTCTCTTTAAAAATTAGGAGATCAAGGAGGAGGGAGAGTATGTTACTTGAAGGTGTGAAGGTTGCAATAATAGGTTTCTCAACTGTTTTTCTGGCCTTAATCATTTTAGAGATATGTGTGAATCTCATGAGCTTCTTTGTCAGGAGATTTGAGAAGAAGGAGGAAAAGTGAGATGGATATGACTTTCTTCGAGAAGATGATCCTAAAGACAGGTATAGTCCATCTAACAGTCGGCCATGTGATCATGTGGTTTATAGGTTTTTTCTTCATGTACCTTGCTATAAAGAAGGACTTCGAACCTTTACTTTTGGTCCCCATAGGGTTCAGTATCTTCCTTGTTAATATGCCCATTGCTCCCCTTACAGGTCCTGGAGAACTTATAAATCTCTTCTTCAAATACGGAATAGAGACAGAGATAATCCCCTGTCTAATATTCTTAGGAATAGGAGCTCTAACAGACTTTGGTCCAATGATAGCGAACCCAAAGACCCTCCTACTTGGTGCATCAGCCCAACTCGGTGTTTATGTTGCATTCTTCGGTTCTCTCTTACTCGGTTTTGATCTGAAAGAGGCAGCATCAATAGGGATAATAGGTGGTGCAGATGGTCCCACAACAATATATCTCGCAACAGCTCTTGCTCCCCATATGGTAGGTATGGTTGCAGTTGCAGCTTACTCTTACATGTCAATGGTACCACTTATCCAGCCACCTATAATGAAGCTCCTCACAACTGAAAAGGAAAGAAAGATAAGGATGAAACAGCTAAGACCTGTATCAAAGACTGAAAAGATAGTATTTCCAATAGTTGCAACGATAGTTATATGTCTTCTCACACCTCCCGCAGCTCCACTTATGGGTTTATTTATGATAGGTAATCTCTTCAGGGAATGTAGGGTAGTTGAGAGGCTACTTAAGGCATCTCAGAATGAGCTATTAAACATAGTTACGATCTTCCTCGGAATATCAGTAGGTTCAACCATGAAGGCAGAGGTATTCCTAAATCCCAGACCTCTTTTCATATTCTTCTTAGGTCTTGTTGCATTTGCATTCTCAACAGCAGGTGGATTACTCCTTGCGAAACTCATGAACCTCTTCCTTAAGGAGAAGATCAACCCCCTTATAGGTTCTGCAGGTGTCTCAGCTGTTCCTATGGCAGCCCGTGTGTCACAGAAGATGGGTCAGGAGGCTGACCCAAAGAACTTCTTGCTCATGCACGCAATGGGTCCAAATGTTGCAGGTGTCATAGGGACTGCTGTTGCGGCAGGTGCATTTTTGACATTGCTTAAGTGAGGGAAAGTGGAAGAGGATCTGGAAATTTATCTTAGGGCAACAGATATAATAGACTCGGATAATCCCTCGATAATCGAATACTCAAGTAAGCTAAGGGGCGGGGCCCTTGATCCAAAAGAGATAGCGAGAAGACTCTTTCTCGGAGTCAGAGACGGAATATTATACGACCCCTATACACCTTTTTTTCTTCCAGAGCATTACAGGGCGAGCTTAGTTCTAAAGAGAAAGCGCGGCTTCTGCATACCGAAGGCTTCCCTCCTTTGCGCACTTTCGAGAGCTTGTAAAATCCCTACGCGCATAGGNTTTGCCACAGTGAGGAATCATTTAGCCACACCTCAACTTTTAGAGTTTCTCGGGACAGATCTCTTTCCATATCACGCCTATGTGGAGTTTTATCTCGAAGGGAGATGGATAAAGGCAACCCCAGCTTTTAATATAGAGTTATGTGAAAAATTCAGAGTTCCAGCTCTCGATTTCGACGGTGAACATGACGCCATGTTTCAGCCATACAATATGGAAGAGAAAAAGTTTATGGAATACGTTGAGTTTTTGGGTGTCTACCCTGACGTTCCCGTGGAGAAAATTGTGAAAGGCTTTAAAGAAGTCTACGGTGAGGAAAGGGTAAATTCGTGGATAAAGACATACCTAAAAAAGGGCTATATTCGCCAACCTTTCGAGAAGGAAGTGGAAAAATGGTCTCTTTCATCTCATTAAGTTTACCCCCTCTATTTCTAAAAGTCTCCTCTTTATATGAGTGCCAGCGGAGAATCCACCAATTTTCCCGTTTTTCTCTATAATCCTATGACAGGGTATGATGATAGGTATTGGGTTCTTTTTTAACGCCTGACCTACCGCTCTTGCACCATTTTTACATCCCAAGATCTTTGCGAGCCATCCATAAGTTCTTGTTTCTCCGTAGGGGANCTTTTTCGTCTCAAAAAGAACCTTTTTTGTAAAATCTGAAGAGAAAGGGAGGGTAATTTCCACATCGAAGTCCACCCTATCTCCAGTAAAATATCTTTCAAGCAATATTCTCACCTTCTTGAACTTAACCTCATCAGCTTCAGCGCCAGGGAATCTGGACAGGATCTGTCTCTCAATAATCTCTTCTCTTTCTTGTGAGAGTTTGAGTTCAAATAGTTTCCCATTTAACGCGAGAAGAGCGATATTGCAGATCGCAGAAGGGTAGACGGCGTAGCTAACGACCACTGGTTGACATCCTTTCACCGGGATGCTTATAATGGAGTAGCATCTTTTAGGTGAGAAATCAAACCATGGATGGTTTCATAAAATTTCTCGGGACCGGAGGAGCTCGGTTTGTCGTCTCAAAACAGCTAAGGTCAACAGCCGGGATCTGGCTAAATTACAAGGGTACGAACCTTTATATAGACCCTGGTCCCGGAGCCATTGTGAGGATTAGGAGTTCCAAAAGGAAGCTCGAGCCTGAGAAACTCGATGGCATAATCTTGACCCACAAGCACTTGGATCACGCGAATGATGTGAACGTTCTCATAGAGGCTATGACAGAGGGGGGTTTCAGGAAAAGGGGTGTTTTGATTTGCCCCCGGGACGCGATTGAAGGAGAAGCTGTGGTTTTTTCCAAATTTACTGGAAAGTTAGAGCGGATAGAAATTATGGGGGAAGGGAAGAACTACAAGGTCAAAGATGTGACCTTCAGTACCCCCGTTAAACATATCCATCCCGTTGAAACGTACGGATTGTTATTTGACTTGGGCATTATAGTCTCTATGATCTCAGACACGAGGTACTTCGATGAGTTATCAACATACTATGCTTCTGACGTAATGATCGTAAATGTGCTCAGGTCAAAGCCTATAGGTAAAGACGACGAGATTGACCACCTTTCCTTGCCGGATTTCGTGAATCTGGTGAAAAGCGTAAAACCTAAGGTCGCAATTATGACCCATTTTGGGATGAGCTTAATAAGGGAGAAACCCCACATAGTTGCAGAAAGAATAAAGGAAGAGACAGGGGTTGAGGTCGTTGCCGCCTATGATGGAATGGAATTTCCTTTCTGACCTATAGGAAAGTGGACAAAAAAGGTTGTACCCTTTCCTTCTTCAGAAAAGAAAGTTATGGTACCCCCATTCGCCTCCACAAGTCTCTTACATATTGAGAGGCCTAAGCCCGTACCATCGCCCTTTTCTTTTGTTGTGAAGAACGGTTCAAATATCCTATCTTTTATCTTCTCCGGGATCCCTTGACCCTCATCTTTAACCGCGAAGAAAACCCTATTATTCTCCTTCCCCGTCTTTACCGTTATCGGTCCTCCGTTTGGCATCGCCTGCGCAGCATTGATTAGAAGATTGGCGAGAACCTGCTGGACATGGATTTTATCCACCTCAACGGGAGGAATGTCCTCTGTCAGATCAAGTCTGAGCTCGATCCCTTTGAAGCGAGTGAGATGGTGTTCGAAGAAAGCCAGCGTATCAAGGATTATCCCGTTTAGGTTCTCCAGGTGTTTTTTTGGCTCGTTCGTCCTTGAGAATTCGAGTAGTTTTTTTAAAACCTCCGCGAGGTTCTGAGCCTCATCCATTATAATTCTCGCGTAGGTTTTAATTTTCTCACCCCCTTCTAAGTTTAGAATTCTCTTTGCAAATCCCTGAATCGAGATTAGGGGATTCTTTATTTGGTGAGCTATGGCTTGAGAGATCTCTCCCAAGAGGGAAAGTTTGTTCGCCTTTTCGAGTTCTTCGGTTATCTTCCTTATTTTTTGATCCTTTGCCTTCAATTCTCTCATCTTTTGGATTAAAGACTCGTAAAGCTCTTCCATTTCTTTCAGATTTTTCTCAAGCAGTTTTTTTCGGACCTCCGAAAGCTCCCTCTCCTCAGAAAGGGCAAGCTCAAGCTGCAGTTTTTCTCTCATTAGTTCTGAGAGGTTCTTTTCCATCGAGGCGTCTCAGTAGAGAATTATATCGAATTCACAGTGGTCGTATCCTAAGGACCAGCTTTTTGTCTGCGTTGACTTTGCCTTCCTGCCACTTATTTTTTCAAAAAGACCGGCAAGGATTCCGCTTTCCATATGGCAGAACATCTCACCAGTGTATGGAAAACCAGCGCAGGTTATGCATTCATAAAGCTTAACAATATAGTGAGCTTCATCTATTTTCTCTATCTTTGGTATGCCAATTCGAAGCTCTTTTATTATATCAACGATGTCTTTCTCATCTTTTGCATCAAGTATAGACCCTACATATTTACCCATCAAGTAAAGAGCGGGACCAGAGCTATCTCCGAGAAGATTCCGCATGCCTATTATCCGAAGAATACGGAAGAGTTCAAGGGGTACATCCTTTCCTAAAGTGGGCCTCGCTATCCTTCTTATATCCTCTATCGTATAATCCTTCATCTCCCCTCCTCTACATTAAGAATTTCTATCATCTGTGCGTGGATCAGGCCATTGGAGGCTAATATCTCATCCTTGTATATGTCAACCGGGTTACCTTTGAAATCTGTCACTATTCCTCCCGCTTCTCTGACGAGCAGAGTACCCGCCGCGACATCCCAGGGGTTTAGCTTGATTTCCCAGAAGCCATCAAAACGACCTGCTGCCACATATGAGAGGTTAAGCGCCGCCGAACCGTCCCTTCTTATGGCCTGGGCACGAAAGATAAACCTGAGAAAGTTATCTATGTTGTTCCTTTTGCTCGTTGCGAGATCGTAAGGGAATCCTGTGCAAAGAAGAGCGACTTTTATATCCCTTATTCTCGAAACCTTTATTCTATCTCCATTGAGATAAGATCCGTATCCCTTTCTTGCGTAAAAAAGTTCCCCAAATATAGGGTTGTATACGGCCCCTGCTATAAGATCCCCGTCCTTCTCATAAGCGAGAGAAGTGCAGAAAAATGGATAACCATGAGCGTAATTTGTTGTGCCGTCCAAAGGATCGATTATCCACCTATTCTTTGCGTTCGAGAGGACGTTCTGCTGTTCTTCGCTTAATATGTCGTCATTTGGGAATTCCCGCCTAATTAGCGATATGATCTTTTCTTGGCACTCCAGGTCAACGTTGGTTACTAAATTTATGTCGCCCTTATACTTAACCTTCAGGGTTTTTTGAAAATGCTTCTTCTGGATTTTACCTGACTCTTCTACGCACCGGATGATGAACTTTAAGAGCTCGTCCATCATCATATTTTAAATGGCCAAAGAGCGATTTTCAAATACTTCTTTGACAACCATTTAAACTTCGGCTAATATGTTTTTGTGCCTGAAATAAGAAGGGATCCTGTCTCTGGTACGTGGGTCGTCGTTGGATATAGGTACATTCATATCGACAATAAGGCCAGTTGTCCCTTTTGCCCAGGAAACGAGGATTTAACACCCCCATCGATAAGAGAGGTTAAAGGGGCTGAGGGATTCTGGAAAATAAGATGCTTTCCAGCGAGGAATTTTCTATTCGTGATTGAAGCGTCAGATGAGAGAAAGGGGGAGGGAATATACGACAAAATGGCAAACCTTGGCGCTCATGAAATAGTTGTGGAATCCCCTGAGCATACAAAAATATTCTCTAATTTTTCACAATCGGAAATAGAGTTACTGCTCAAGTTTTATCAGGAAAGGGTGTTCGACCTGAAAAAGGATAAAAGGTTGAGATACATCCAGGTTTTTAAGAACCATGGAGAACTTGCTGGTTCTTATATATTCCATCCCCATTCTCACGTACTTGCCACCCCTATCCTGCCAGAGAGGATAGAGAGGGAATTGAGTAATGCGAAGGAACACTATATAAGAAAAGAAAGATGCCTTTTTTGCGATATCGTGAAGCAGGAGATCAGAGAAAGGAAAAGGATTGTAGCTCAAAACACTCACTTCGTTTCCTTCTGTCCCTTTGCCTCGAGATTCCCATTTGAAACATGGATCTTGCCCAAGTCTCACAGTCCAAATTTTGAGGATATTAGCGACAATGAAATTCTTAGCTCCCTTTCCCAGATCCTTCTCGAAACTATGAAGCGAATAGAAAAATTGACCAATGCTTATACGATCGTCTACCATACCTCGCCAAATCTTATTAAAATCGAACCAGAGTCAGAAGAAGAACAACAACCACTTTCTGGCTACTTTCACTGGCACATAGAGATCATGCCAAGGGACTATAGATCATCTAAGTACAAAAGGGAAGATGAATTTTACGTTAACACACTTATGCCCGAGGAGGCAGCAAATATTCTAAGAGCTCAGAAAATTTAAAAGTCACTTATGTACTCCACTCTCAGTAACCACTTTATTTTGAGCTCAACGGGGTCTGAGAAAAAAGTTTCTTTCCCATCCTTGTCCCAAACTTTGATTCTGAACATTGCCGGGTAGCTTGGCTCTCCACTGGCCTCATATGTGTGGCCAGGTTTTAGGTCGAGGTAAATTTCTACAGGTTCATCAGTATAATAGAACATGTCACCAATCATCTCTCCAGGGTATGAAAAGACGAGCTTTTTAGGCCCTGGTTTTACATGAAATATTCTTTGACCTCCTTTTACATGGACACCCTCTATCATTTCGAGCCCGCAGAGAGGCCCTACTTTTATTACTGAAAAACTATCCTTCACTTCCTCTTTTAATGCCATTATATTGGTCCCGCAGGAAGCTATGAGAAAGGCCAAAAAAGTTAAAGAAGTTCGAAATAGGCTTCTCAAACTCACAGCCCTATGTCTTCCGAGATGGATTTCATAGCTTTGAGGCATACGTGGCAAAAATCTTTAAGATCGATATTAAAGTATTCCTCACACTTCAGTATCACTTCCCTTCTTGCACCTTTTGCAAAGTTCTTTTCTCTGAAACGATTGAGAAGATTTTCTAATTTTAAATCAGAAAGGCTTTTTGAGGGCAAAACGAGCGTTGCAGCAACGATTAATCCTGTGAGCGGATCTACGCAGTATAGTGCCTTGCCCATGAGAGAAGAAGGGGGTATGCCGTTTTCCCAGTTATGTGACAAAACGGCCTCACATATCTCATTGTCGAAACCGTGCTCCTTTAGGATTCTTGCTCCTTCGAGACCATGTTTTTTCATGTCCGACTTAACTAATTCGTAATCTATGTCGTGAACAAGACCACAAATTCCCCATTTCTCTACATTTTCCCCCAATCTTGTGGCAAGGGCTCTCATACATGACTCGGTAGCGAGACTGTGTTTTATAAGATTAGCGCTTATCATGTAAGTTCTTAATAGGTCAAAAGCTTGTTTTCTGTTCATTGAGATAATCATATGAGCAGTACGCCAAAAAATCAAGGGAGCTAAAAGAGCCATTTCTCCAATATTCGGCTTTAAGAAAATTTTTATTGACAAGACTCGACCGAAAGTATTATTAATCACATGTGAAAATAGGAACGTACGAAAAAATGTAAGGAGGTAAAAGTTATGCCTTTTACAATCACGAAGAAATACCAGGAAGCAGATCCAAGAAAGCTTGCGGATTGGCAGATAGCCGAAATTGCAGAGGAATCAATGCCAACTATCGAGGAAGCTCAAGAAAAATTGGGACTTAAGAAAGATGAGATCATCCCGTACGGAAGACTCTGTAAGGTCGATTACATGAAGGTCATGGAAAGGTTAAAGAATAGACCCGATGGAAAGTACATAGAAGTTACAGCTATTACCCCGACGCCACTCGGTGAAGGAAAGACAACGACGACTATGGGCCTTCTGGAGGGTCTTGGAAAAAGAGGAAAGAACGTGGGAGGCTGCATAAGACAGCCTTCGGGAGGACCCACAATGAATATAAAGGGGACTGCGGCCGGTGGTGGAAAGGCCCTACTTATACCTATGACAGAATTTTCCCTCGGTCTTACGGGCGACATAGACGCGATAACGAACGCCCACAATTTGGCCATGGTTGCTCTCACTTCGAGGATGCAGCACGAGAGAAACTATGATGATGCGGAGCTGGCGAAAAGNAACTTAAGGAGATTGGACATTGATCCAACTGCGGTTGAGATGGGTTGGGCCATAGATTTTTGTGCACAGGCTCTTAGGAACATCATAATTGGGATCGGCGGAAAAATGGACGGCTATATGATGCAGTCNAAGTTTCAGATTACGGTTAGTTCAGAACTGATGGCCATTCTTTCAATATGCACCGATCTTAAAGATCTTAGAGAAAGACTTGGAAAAATTATAGTTGCTTTTGACAAAAAAGGAAATCCTGTTACAACGTCAGACCTCGAAGTTGCCGGCGCAATGTGCGCATGGATGAGAAATACCATAAATCCTACGCTAATGTGGACAACAGAGTATCAGCCATGTTTTGTCCATGCCGGTCCCTTTGCCAATATCGCTGTAGGACAGTCCTCCATAATAGGGGACAAACTTGGACTTAAACTCTTCGATTATCACGTTACGGAGAGCGGCTTTGGTGCTGACATAGGCTTCGAAAAATTCTGGAACGTTAAATGCAGGTTGAGTGGTCTTACGCCTCACGTTTCAGTCCTTGTGACAACGATTAGGGCCTTAAAGATGCACGGAGGAGGACCNACTGTCGTTCCCGGAAGACCTATCCCTGAAGAGTACACAAAGGAAAACCTTGAGCTTCTGGAGAANGGCATTCCAAATATGCTCCACCATATAAACATCATAAAGAAGGCCGGAATAAATCCCGTTGTCTGTATAAACACCTTCCACACTGATACAAAGGACGAAATTGCCCTCGTCAGAAAATATGCTGAACAGGCAGGTGCAAGGTGCGCAGTTTCAGAACACTGGCTTAAAGGAGGCGAGGGTGCCCTCGAGCTAACCGATGCAGTTTTAGATGCCTGCAACGAAAAGAACGAGTTTAAGTTCCTTTATCCCATAGATATGCCCTTGAGACAGAGGGTAGAGATAATAGCAAAGGAAGTATATGGCGCGGATGGAGTCTCTTGGACCCCTGAGGCAGAGGCAAAGGCTAAAAGGATCGAGCAAGACCCGAATATGAGGGACTTCATGACCATGATGGTTAAAACCCATCTGAGTCTCTCCCACGACCCTAATAGAAAAGGTGTTCCCAAGGGTTGGGTACTACCTGTCAGAGACGTTCTCATATTCGCGGGTGCCAAATTCCTGTGTCCGATGACTGGAACGATAAGCTTGATGCCCGGGACAAGCTCCGACCCTGCATTCAGAAGGGTCGACGTTGATGTTAACACAGGTAGGGTAATAGGACTATTCTAAGAAAAGAATGCCCGGTCCCATCGGGGCCGGGTTAAATTATTTTTCAGGGGGATAAGATGGCAGCAAAGATCATAAATGGAAACGAAATAGCTCAGCAGATAAGAGAAGAGGTGAAAAAGGAGGTTGAATACCTTAAAGAAAAATACAACGTTGTGCCCGGACTTGTGACTATTCTCGTCGGACAGAATCCAGCCTCTGTTTCCTACGTAACAGGTAAGCAGAAGACAGCAAAAGAATTGGGTTTTTATTCTGTTCAGGACAACCAGCCCGAAACCATAACAGAAGAGGAGCTCCTTAAATTGATTGACAAGTATAATAAGGACCCGAAGATACACGGTATCCTTGTTCAACTTCCCTTGCCAAAGCACATAAATGAGAACACGGTTCTTTACGCAATCGACCCAAGAAAAGATGTTGATGGTTTCCATCCGGTTAATGTGGGGAAGTTGATGATCGGAGAGCCAGATTTTCTGCCTTGCACACCAGCAGGTATCCAGCAACTTCTAATTCGCTCTGGAGTGGAAACCGATGGCGCTGAAGTTGTGGTGGTTGGTAGATCAAACATTGTTGGTAAACCGATCGCCAACATACTGATCCAAAAGCAAAAAGGTGCGAATGCCACAGTGACTATATGCCACACGGGAACCAAAGATCTCGCCTTTCATACAAGGAGAGCAGATATCCTGATAGTTGCGGCAGGAAAACCGAAGGCGATAACTGCGGATATGGTAAAAGAGGGTGCTGTTGTAATAGACGTAGGTGTGAACAGAATTGGCACAACCCCTGATGGAAAGGCAAAACTTTGTGGTGATGTGGACTTCGAGGCAGTAAAGGAAAAAGCGAGCATGATAACTCCCGTCCCCGGAGGTGTGGGTCCTATGACGATCACCATGCTTATGGTGAACACATTGAAGGCCTGTAAGCTTCACTCGGGGATAAAATAGTGGAAGAAGTTCTCATCGTAATAGACGGGAAGNAGATTAAATGCAAAAAAGGGGAGAATGTTCTNAAGGTTTCACTTCTAAACGGGATTTATATACCGAACCTCTGTTTCTTAGAAGAAAGGGGTGAGCCCTATGGGTCATGTAGGCTCTGTTTTGTTGAGGTGGAAGGGGAGGATCAGCCTAAGTGTGCCTGTACATTGGTGGCCGATGAAGGAATGAGAATTAATACAAAGGGTGAGAGGGCTTTAAGGTTACAGAAAACTGCATTTGAACTTATAATGAGTAATCANCCTGTAGACTGCAAAAATTGTGGAAAGAACGGCATATGCGAACTCCANAAAGTAGCAAGACACTTAAAAATAAGCCTGAGAACAAGCAAATACAAAAAATTTCTCAATGACCTTCCCATTGATGATTCAAGCCCAATTTTCACATACGATCCGAATAAGTGCGTCCAGTGCGGAAAATGTGTTTATTTGTCAGATAGGCTCGGATTTGGAGAGCTTTCTTTCGCTTACAGGGGATTGAATAGAAGAGTTACAACCTTTAAAGATGCTCCTCTTGGAAGTACGAGGTGCGCAAATGTCTCTGAGTTTGTCCAGATATGTCCCGTTGGCGCATTCACCTATAAAGAGGGAAAGAATAAAAATACGGGAGGGCTTTGATGGTCATAATAGGTGAAAATATTCACGTAATAGCGAAGGATATCTCCCAGGCAATAAGGGAGAGAAACGCAAAAGTCATACAGGATCTTGCGATCAAGCAGAAAGAGGCAGGAGCAGACTACCTCGATCTGAATGTAGGACCTGTAAAGAAGGACACGGAGGAGACGATGAAGTGGCTCGTAGAATGCGTTCAGGAAGTTGTGGATCTACCTTTGTCGATCGATACGATGAACCCTGTTGCGATGGAGGCTGGACTCAAATACTGTAAAAAGAGACCCCTTCTTAATTCTGCCTCAGGGAAAACGGACTCGAAGCAGAACATGCTCCCTCTTGCAAAGAAGTTTAATTGTGACGTCGTGATCTCGGTCATGACAGATAAAGGGATGCCTCCTGATCTTGACAGCAAGGTTGAAAGTATCCTGGACACTGTTGCATATGCGAACGATTTGGGAATTCCCAATGAGGACATTTGGATAGATCCCATAATCCTCCCTGTGAGTACTGCTGGGGAAGGACAAAGGATAGCGGTTGAGAACTTGGAATTTATAAAGATCTTGCAGGATGTAGTTCCTGGAGTAAAGTCGACCGTGGGTCTTTCTAATGTTTCGAACGGGGTTCCCCATCATCTTAGACCTCTTCTCAATAGGACTTATCTTGTGATGCTCGAGAGAAGTGGACTTTACTCTGCCATAGCAGATCCCCTCGATTCGGAACTCATGGCTCTTATGAGGGGAGAAATGGAGAATATAAAGCAGCTGATTTACAAGGTGATGGACAAAGAGGAGATAGATATGTCTTCTTTAACGCAGAAAGAGATCGAGTATGTAAAAACAGCAAAAGTTCTCATGGGGGAAACGCTGTACTCGGATGCCTGGCTTGAAATTTAATGAATCTTATTTTAAAATTATTCTGAAAATTAGGAGGTAGTGATGGAGTTTAAACCACCTAAAGAATCATACACGGGGAACGTAAGAGAGATCACCTTTGGAAAAGGAGAGAACGCTCTAAAAATAGGTGGGGAAAATATCTTACCATTTCACTTCTTTGATGAAGGAGTTCAGCCGAATCCCCCAAGATTCGCCCTTGAGGTACTCGATATGGTCCCCGAGGATTGGCCCGACTTCCTTAAGGAGCCGTATGCGGACGTTATTTCAGATCCTGTAAAGTGGGCGAAGAAGTGCGAAACATACGGTGCGGATGCCATATGTTTGACCCTTCTCAGCACTGACCCGGCAGAAAAGGATACACCTCCAGATGAGGCGGTTTCCCTTGTGAAAAGGATGATAGGGGAAATAAAAAGACCCCTCATCATCTATGGGTCAGGAGATGAGAAAAAGGATGCGGAGGTTCTCCCGAGGATAGCCGAGGCGTGCAAGGGAGAAAATTTATTGCTTGGCCCTGTGCAGAAAGAGAATTACGAGGTGGTTGGAAGGGCCATACTTGAAAACGGACATGTGGCAATCGCTCAGANTCCCTTAGATATAAATCTCCTNAAAGAACTGAACATAAAACTTTGCAAGTTCCTTCCGCCAGAGAGAGTTGTGATAGATCCGCTATCATCGGCCTTAGGTTACGGTATAGAGTACAGTTTCTCCATAATGGAAAGGGTGAAACAAATAGGAGTCATAACAAAGGATAGCATGACGATGATGCCCATTATTGCAAACCTTGGCGCCGAATGCTGGAAAACAAAGCAAGCAAAAGAAAACGAGAATCAGGGTCTTCTTTGGGAAGGGGTAACAGCTATTTCTCTTTTACTTGCAGGAGCGAACCTTCTGGTCTTAAGGCACCCAGAAACGTTGAAGCTTGTAAAAGAAACGTTGGGAGGTAAGAAGGTATGGAACTAAAAGAGATAAATAAAAGGCTTGAGGAAATTTACGAAAAGATAAAGGCGGAGATTAAATGGGAACCAATTGGTCCCACTCCTATGCCAGAGATTGCAGATCTGAGAAACTGGGATATGAGGCTCTTAAAAACCTATAAGCCTTTTTACGCACCATTCTGTGACATGTGTTGTCTCTGCACATACGGGAAATGTGACCTTACGGAAAATAGACGGGGTGCCTGTGGAATAGATATAGCTACTCAACAGGCAAGGATCGTATTACTTGCATGTCTAATCGG
>JGI24721J26819_10000088_pt1 | contig 83452 bp, 78 predicted proteins | sample YelNatPaOPGAMG01_FD_26819 | JGI IMG/M metagenome (IMG submission 26819) | reverse complement strand
CCCGCGAAGGGGATCCAATTGCTACTTTGGCCAGTAATATTCCATATATTGGTATGCTTGCCGGTCCGCTCACCGCTTTACTGGGCGCCACCATCTTGCTCACTTCTGCCAATTCCGGCATCATGGGAGTTTCACGGCTCATCTTTTCGATGAGCCATTTTCACCTGGCCAGCGAATGGTTTAATAAGGTGCACCGTAAATACCGGACACCCATTAATGCAATTATCGGCTTTAGCCTGGTAGGCATCCTTTTGACCATTTTCTCTTTTCTGACCCCGCGGGCGTTGGATACCCTTGGCAATCTTTACGCCATCGGCGCTTCCATGGGCTACACTTTGGTCTTTATCTCCCTTATTCGGCTGCGATTTGTCGATCCCTATTCCCCTCGCCCCTACCATGTCCCNGGAAATATTAAGTGGAAACGTAAGGACGGCACCATTGTCCAGGTCCCGGTTATCGGTTTCTTGGGATTCTTGGGGGTATTTTCATTGTTCATAGTGGTATTGGCCACTCACGATATCGGCCGAATTTTTGGCCCAATCTGGATTGTCGCCTGCTTGATTTATTACATTGTCTATCGTAAGAGGAATAAGCTTCCGGTGTTCGGCAGTGTTCCTCATGATTGGGAGAAAGAACAGGTCCAGGTTCTAACCAGTGCAGAAGAATATGAGCTTGTGGAACAATACAAACAGGCTTTGATCCACAGGGATAGGGAACGTGGGATAAAATCGCGCTGGGCCGAAGAAGAAATAGAATGAAACCACGAAAACTTGTCCCGCCTCCCGAAACAGTGACCTGGCAGGATGGTTATCGCTTTGTCTTGGGTNTGTTGAGCCTCGTGCTTGGCTTTGCAATCCTGATACGCTCTATCCTGGCGGGCATAATTACTCCACCCTCTATCTTATTGGGAGTGCTGTTTATTGCCTTCGGTGTTTATCGCTTGTATGTAGGAGTGGTCCGTTATCAGCAATATCGCGCTATCCATCAAAAAAGTCATAAAAACGGATAAGGCCTTATTATGTGCAACGATTTATTCCGTCAAAAAAGGAACCATGAGCGGCTATTCATCATGGTTTCCGTCACAATTTTCCTCCTGTTGGTAATGAGCACCTTGATGCCGCCGACCGTCTCCGATGCAGCGAGCCCATATCAACCCGCCAGTCCCACTCCTCCACCGCCGGTCAATTCCCACCCGGGTCAGGCGATATTCAACCCAATAGGCATCGGGCTGGCGTTATCCTTTATTATTCTGATGTTGAATCTGTTCCGCTGGATGTTCCGCGTACCGCCTCAGATGCCCTACACGGTAGCAAAGGCGCGCCAGTCCATCGCCGCAATCCGCAAAATCCTGGTGCCCACGCGCGAGGAGGTCGCCTCGGAAAGGGCTGTGGAGCTAGCCTGCCGACTGGGCGAAGCCCAGCAAGCCGAGATCATTCTTACTTATGTGATCGAAGTGCCCTACACCCTCTCGATGGATACACCGCTGCCCAGTGCGGAGGCTAAAGCCCAGGAGGCTATCAGAACGGCGCGCTTCATCGTCGAGCAGCACGGGCTGCAGGTTAAACCCAAACTGATCCACCACCGCACCGTGTGGGGNGGTATTCTGGCCGTGGCCAGAGAAGAACTGGTAGACGCGATTGTAATGAGCGTCCATAGCGGTTTCATGGAAGGGGTAAGCGGTACTGCGAATGAGGTCGTCAAGCGCGCCGAATGTGAGGTTATTTTGGATCGCGTCCCACCGCGGACAGCACCGCTGAGATCCAATCATCAAGTTGCCGAGCTGGTTAAAGTCGAAAGGGAAATTAGCATATGATCGTCCAGAAACATGTGCGTCTCACATACCCGGCTCATCTCTTGAACCAGCCTTTGATTTATAATTTAATCAAGCGTTTCGACCTGGTTACAAATATTCTGAAGGCCCAGGTGATGACGGATACCGGCTGGCTGGAAGTGATCGTCAGCGGTGAGGCGGATAAAATCCAGCAAGGATTGGATTGGATCACCTCTCAGGGCGTCCAGGTCGAAATGATTGAAAACACGGAGGGAAAATGAATATCGTTATCCTTGGCTGCGGCCGTACAGGGTCGTATTTGGCCAAGAAAATGGTGATGGAGGGCCACCAGGTCAGCGTGGTGGATAGCAACCGTACTTCCTTTGCTTTGCTTGGACCTGACTTTGCTGGTGAACTGATTCTGGGCACCGGCATTGATGANGATGTGCTCATCCGCGCTGGCATCGAAAATGCAGATGCTTTTGTCGCGGTCACGAATCATGAAAACACAAACCTCATGGCAGCGCAGGTGGCCAAATATACCTTCCAGGTGCCACGCGCTATTTGCCGGGTTGAAGACCCCGCCCGGCAGGAGATATACCGCAATCTAGGCCTGGAGATCATCTGCCACACCATCTGGGAAGTCGCCAAAGTNGATGAAATCCTCGCCCAGGATAAATAAGAGAGGTGCATCATGTATATCATCATTGTCGGTGGTGGCAAAGTTGGTTATTATCTGGCAAAATCCTTGATAGAAAGCAACCATGAGGTGCTGGTAATCGAAAAGGATCCCCAGCGCGTAAACGTGCTGAATACCGAGTTGGGGGTGAGCATTCTGGAAGGAGACGGCAGCGATGTGACCTTCCTGGAACAGGCCGGTGCCTCTCGCGCGAACGTGGTCATCGCCGTAACCGGTGATGATGAGGACAACCTGGTCGTATGTCAGATCGCCAAACACAAGTTCAACGTNGCGCGCACCATCGCCCGCCTGAACAACCCCAAGAACCGGAAAGTCTTCCGGCAGTTGGGCATCGACGTGACCGTCTCCAGCACCGAGCTGATCCTCTCTCAGATCGAGCAGTCCATCCCCGCCCATCTTCTGGTGCACCTGATGACCTTGCGCAATGCGGGCATCCATGTGATCGAGGTCGAGGTGCCGGCTGATTCACCGGCGATCGGCAAACCCCTGCGGGAATTGGGCATCCCTGCAGATTGCATCTTTTCTCTGGTGGTGCGTGAGGGCAAGGAGAGCATTATCCCGTCCGGCGATACGATGCTGCAAACCGGAGATCACGTCCTGGCTGTGGCCAGCGAACAGGGTGAGGCAGCCCTCCGCCAGATTGTTTTCGGTGAAAAAGTCAACCAACCATAACCCTGGGCAGTGAAGGTTTTGGCCTTCCCTGAANTTCTGAGGCGGAATCATTCATCTTATGAAAATTTAGAAGGCGGCCTGCGCGGCTGGCCGCTTTTCGTCATCCGCCGGGAACGCCGCGGATGTTCTGATCGCCGCTCGCCTCAGCGATGACCCCCTGAGCTTTGAGCGCCTCGAGCGCGCGGCGGCGCAGTTCGATGGCCAGCCTTTCCCGCATCGAGGGGCGCGTTCTGGCCATCAGGCGCACCAAAACTGCGCTGTCTACCAGGCCGACCCATCCCCGCACCTCGGGTTCCCCAAGCAGTAAGTCCTTCCAATTTTTATCCTGTTTCAACTCACTGGCCACCTTTTCTAACACACGCAGCACCCCGCTTACATCTCCCCCGAAAGCGACGCTGAAATCTACCACCGCCGTCGCCCAATCCCGACTCTGATTGGTCAGCGCGCGAATATCTCCATTGGGGATGATCTGCAAAGCGCCGGTCCAGTCACGCAGATACGTGGCGCGCAGTGTGATGCGCTCTACCGTGCCGCTCATCGCTCCCACCGTCACCACTTCGCCCACCTTATACTGATTCTCAAGCAATATTAATGTGCCGCTGATAAAATCCTTTATGAGCGACTGTGCGCCGAGCGAGATAGCCAGGCCAGCTACCCCTGCGCCCGCCAAGAGGGGCGTGATATTGATGTCCAGCGCCAGCAATGCTTCGGCGATAGCCAGCGCCAGGATCAGAACCACCATTGCGCTGCGCATGACTTGAAGCAAGGTGCGCATGCTCGCCAGACGCGCCTCATCCGTTTCAAGGCGGGAAAGCTGTTTCCCTAACCGGTTGGACAACAACGCGAGACCCCGCAACGCCGCCGCCGTCAGTACAAGGATGAAAACAAGCTTCGCCAGAGCGGTGATGGTGGCGGGAGATAACCAGGAAGGTAAACGTATCGGCGTCGGATATTCCATCTTTGCCTCCTCGGGCGGCGTTAATTGAGAGAACGCTATCCTCAATGGATCACGGACTGAGGACAATCCGGGAAGGAGTTGATCCCATGTCCTGGATGCCTTCCAAAGGATTATAATAAATTTCTCTTTGCAGATAACGTACAGGTTCAGGTTAAGGAGAATAATGCCATGTTGCGCGATATCGGGGCTCCAGAACTGCTGATCATATTGTTTCTCGTGGTCCTGCTATTTGGAGTAGGACGGATCAGCAAGGTGTTCGGTGAGCTGGGGAGCGGCATCCGCGCTTTTCGCCAGGGACTGCAAGGCGATAAAAAGGATGCCGAGAGCGGAGAGGAGACCATTGAAGATAAGCCCAAGTCGGAATAATGACCTGATCTTGTCTCATTACCTGTACCGTTGATTGAGATCTGAAAGGTAGCATGGAAATTTTCGGCATCGGGTTGCCCGAACTGCTCCTAATCCTACTGATCATGTTGGTCGTCCTGGGACCGCGCGACATGGTCAAAGCTGGCCAGAAGCTGGGTAAAGTGATCCGCCAGGTCATCACTTCGGATGCCTGGAGGACGATGATGAACGCTTCGCGTGAGATACGCGAGCTGCCCACCAAAATGGTGCGCGAGGCCGGCCTGGAAGAAGATCTGGTAGAGCTCAGACGGCAAACCCGCGAACTGGTTGAGCCGCTCAATGAAGAGCTCCGCAAGATCAACGAACCGCCCAAGTTGGAAGCGGCTTCTCAATCGGATCTACCTCAAACTTTCGCATCGGACGGTAAAAGCCAGGCAGCAACCGTTGATGAGGAAAATATAAAGGATTCCAGAAACGCCCTGCCGCCGTCTTCATCAGCCGATGCGGACCAACCCCCGTCTCCCTGGCAGATTAAATGACCGACGTTCACCCCCACCCTGTGCGTATCGCCATCGTTGGCGCAGGTAATGTGGGTGCCACGTTTGCCTATGCTTTGCTGCTGAGCGGCATGGCCTCAGAGATCGTGCTGATCGATAGCAATCAGGCCAAAGCCGAAGGCGAGGCCATGGACCTGAACCACGCCGCGCCCCTCACCCAGCCTACCCGTGTGTGGGCCGGTTCCTTCGCTGATTGCGCAGGCGCGGCGGTCACCGTCATCACCGCCGGCTCAGCCCAGCGCCCTGGCGAAACCCGCCTTGATCTGGTGCAACGCAACGCCGCCATCTTCCGCAGCATCGTCGCGCAGATCGTGCACCATAATCCGCAGGGCATGCTTCTGGTGGCCACCAACCCCGTCGACGTTCTGTCTTACGCCTCGTGGAAATTTTCGGGGCTGCCTTCCAGTCGCGTGATCGGCTCCGGCACCATCCTGGATACAGCCCGCTTCCGCCAGTTGCTGAGCGAATATTTCAAGGTCGATTCACGCAGCGTACACGCCTACGTCATCGGCGAGCACGGAGACAGCGAGGTGCCGCTTTGGTCCCTTGCCAATATTTCCGGAATGCGCTTGCCGGCTTTTTGCGCCGCCAACCAGCTTGGCTGCCGTCCCGAAGATCTGGAAGAGATCTTCAAACGCACCCGCGACGCTGCGTACCAAATCATCGAGCGCAAAGGGGCCACGTACTACGCCATCGCCGCCGGCCTGGTGCGCATCGTCGAGGCAATCCTGCGCGACCAGCGCACAGTGCTGACCGTCTCCTGCCTGGTGGAGGACTTTTACGGCATCAACGATGTCTATCTGTCCTTACCGGCCGTGGTGCACAGCGGCGGCGTGGAGCGGGTCCTGCGCCTCGAGCTGGCCGATGAAGAGATTGAAGGTCTTCGGCGTTCGGCCAGTATTCTCAAGTCGACCATCGAACAGATTCACCTCTAAAATCAGATCAATTCGCCGATGTAAATCTCGAATGGTTCCAGACGCAGGCTCTCGATACTCTCGATCTCGCTCGGCCGCGAGCGGCTGGAAAACAGCACACGGGCGCGCGACCCGACATCCGCAAAGCGGATGCGCCGAGAGCGCGGGGAGAAATTCATCGCCACCAGGCATTCCTGTCCATCCGGAATTTCCCGTAAGAAAGCCAGGTAATCTTTCGCCTCGGCGTGAACAAGCCGGTACTCGCCTGCCTGTAAGGCAGGGGTGGACTTGCGCACCCTCAGCAGACGCCGATAAAAGTTAAGCAGCGAGCCCGAATCTTTTTCTTCAGCGGCCACATTGACCCCTTTGGTGTAATTGGGGTTGACCGGCAGCCATGTGCGAACGCCTGCCGGGCTGAAACCCGCGTTTGGTTCCTCAGACCATTGCATGGGCGTTCGGCACTTATCCCGGCTTTCTTGGGCGGCGTGCCGCAGCGCTTCTTCAGGCGTGACCCCTGGTAACGAAAGCTCCATCTTATAAGCCCACAATCCTAAATTATCGCGGAATTGGCTCAAGTCCTGAAGCAACAGATCGGTCATGCCGATCTCCTCGCCGTAGTAGAGAAACGGTGTGCCCTTCAGCGTGAGCACGACCGCCAGGGCGAGGCGCGCAATTTGATCATCATTTTGCCCATCGGCGAAGCGGCTGTACACCCGCGGACTGTCATGGTTGCCAAATGTGTTGCAGGCCAGGCGCCGGCAGGCATTTTCTCCAGCCGCTCCTTCTGATTTGCGCGCACCCATTCGGGCGTTAGGTGATGAGTCTTCATCAGCGGGAAGTTGAACACCATGTGCAGCTCGTCGGTGCCATGCCCATAATAGGAGAGATCATCCGTCTCACCCACCAGCACAGCGCCCGGGTAACGGTCCACCAAAGCGCGCAAATCGCGCAACAGATCGTGCATTTCGGGCTGTTCGACCTGATAACCAAACATGGCCTCCCATAATCGGATGATTTCACCGTTCTTCTCGGGAGCNGTGGTCGTCCTCGCCAGGCGGTAAAGTTCTTGCTGGGTGATCCCCGCCGTCTGGTCCGCCAGATCTTCACGCTCGAAAAGCGTGCCAATGGCATCCAGCCGAAAGCCATCCACCCCCATGTCCAGGTAGTAGCGCACCACATTGAACATGGCTTCTTTGACCTCCGGGTTGCGCCAGTTGAGGTCGGGCTGTTGCTTGAAAAAGAAATGATAATAATACTGGCCGGTGCGCTCATCGTATTCCCACGCCGAGCCGCCAAAGGTGGAATACCAGTTGTTGGGCGGCCCATCGCCGCGGCCATCGCGCCAGATGTACCAGTCTCGTTTGGGGTTGTCGCGGCTGGAGCGCGATTCGATGAACCAGGGATGCTGATCCGAGGTATGGTTGAGTACCAGGTCGATGATCAGGCGCATCTCACGCTGATGAAGGCCATCCAGCAGACGCTTAAAATCATCCTGCGTGCCGTATTCAGGAGCCACGCCGTAATAATCGGCTACGTCATACCCGCAATCCCACAGGGGCGAGGGGTAATGCGGTGATAGCCAGATCGCATCCACACCCAGATCCTGTAGATAGTCTAATTTAGAGATGATGCCGGGCAGATCGCCGATCCCATCGCCGTTGGCATCAGCAAAGCTGCGCGGGTAAATCTGATAAAAAACGGCTTTCTGCCACCACAGGTGCTCAACCATGCGATGAATACCCTCCAGTAATTTTCAGGTTGTGTGCCAGGGTGAGATTATACTCCGCTTACCCCGTTGCCTCTAATCGCCTTCTAATCAAACCATAGCGGTCTCCCATCAATGAAGATAAAATGAATGCAGATCACCTTCTGACCGGTCGGGAGAGACATGGCTACGAAAGAAGAATCTACCATGACGATCTGGGAGCACCTGGATGAGCTGCGCCGCAGGCTCCTGGTGGCATTGGCCGCTCTGGCCCTCACCACGGTCGTCAGCCTGATTTTTGCAGATCGCTTTGTTCAGCTCCTCACCGTACCGATCGGCGGCCTGCAAAACTTGCAATCCATCGAGGTCACCGAGAACGTGGGCGTATTCATGCGCACCGCCCTGCTCTCTGGATTGGTGCTGGCCATGCCGGTGATCGTCTACGAACTGCTCAGCTTTATCGCCCCCGGGCTCACCCCCTCTGAGCGCAAGTGGATTTACATTGGCGTGCCTCTGGCCACCCTGCTATTTCTGACCGGCGTTTTGTTCTCCTATTTTGTCATGCTGCCGGCCGCTATCCCCTTCCTGATAGACTTCATGGGGGTTAAAACCGTCCCGCGGCTCTCCAATTACATCAGCTTCGTCACCAACCTGTTGTTCTGGGTCGGGGTCAGTTTCGAGACGCCGCTGCTGGTGTTTATATTGGCGAAAATGAAGCTGGTCACGGCTGGAGCGCTGCTCAAACAGTGGCGTATTGCCGTGGTCGTCATCGCGGTGCTGGCCGCAGTGGTCACGCCCACTACGGATCCTGTTAACATGAGCCTTTTGATGATACCGCTATTTGTCCTGTACCTGCTCAGCGTCTTGCTCGCATTTCTGGCAAGATAAGGTTTAGATTAACTGAAACGGGATCTTCGTCAATGAAAATTGGGCGAAGATCCCGTTTTCAATTTCCCAGGATGGGCTTATTCCTTGGTTGGCTTCTCCGCTTCTTTCTCTTTTTCTTCATCCTTCCCGCTGATCCCTTTGCGGAATTCGCGAATGGCCGATCCAATCTCACCGCCCAATTTCGAAATGCGCCCCACGCCGAAGACTATGATCACGATCACCAAGATGATGATAATTTCCGTAGGACCCGGCCTCCACATGCCTGCCTCCTTCCCCGGTCGCTCTTTAAATTTGAGATTAAATCATTATATCATGCTGTAACCGCGGGCATGCTGCCTCAGGGCAACAGTCTGCCTGCCAGTCCATCCGGGGCCAGGCGTTCGATCCGCACCCGGCAGATCTGGTTCCAAAGCGGTTGTGATGCGTATGCGCTGACGCGCAGATAATTATCGCTCAGACCGCGCAGCCTCCAGCCCTCGGGGCCATACGCATCCGTCGCCTCCCATAACACCTCCAGCTCTGCACCCAGAAAACGCGCCTGGTAGCTGCGCGCCGCCTGAGCCAGCACGGCCCGCATCCTGGCATTGCGCTCTTTGCGCTCCTCGGGTGGCACCTGGTTGGGGAAACGGGCTGCTGCAGTTCCCGGTCGTTCAGAATAGGTGAAGACATGCCCGCCTGCAAAGCCCAACTCACGCACGTATTCCATGCTTTCGCGGAATTCGGCCTCTCCTTCTCCAGGGAAACCCACGATCACGTCGGTTGTAATGGCCACATCCGGTATGACCGCGCGCGCCTGCTCGACCAGGCGGGCGAAGCTCTCCGGTGTAGTTTTACGCGCCATGCGGCGCAGGATCGTGCCTGAGCCGGATTGGAGCGGCAGGTGCAGATGGCGGCACAGACGCGTATCTTGCCACAGCGAGAAGAATGATTCGTCCAGATCCCATGGCTCCAGCGACGACAGACGCAGACGGGGGATATCCGTCTCGGCCAGCAACGTGCGAATTAAATGCTCCAGGCGCAGCCGCGGTGTCAAGTCGTGACCCCAGGAGCCAAGGTGCACGCCGGTCAGCACCACCTCCTGCGCGCCGCCGACCAACGCCGCGCGGACGTCGGCCAGCACATCCGCCGCCGGCCGGCTGCGCCCCGGTCCACGAGCGATGGTTGTCACACAGAAAGTGCAGTGATTGTTACAACCATCTTGCACCTTGATGAAAGCGCGAGTTCGCCGGTGCGCTCCTGGCAGAGGTTCGCGTGCCAGGGGCTCGCGTTCGTACAGCGGCCCTTGCCGTCCGAGCAGCTCGGGCACCAGAAAATCCTTTTCGAGGTTGGGTACCACCCGCTTCACTCCCGGCAGCGCCGCCGCGCCTCGAGGATCCAGCGAGGCCCAACATCCGGTCACCACCACTTGAGATGCGCCGGCGCGCGCCGCCTGGCGCACCTTCTGGCGCGAATCCGAGGCGGCTTCCTTGGTGACGGCGCAGGTGTTCACCACCACCAGGTCAGCCTTGGATGCATCCGCCACCACCTGGTGGCCCGCAGCGCGAAACTGGCTGGCAAAGGCTTCGATCTCTGCCTGGTTCAGTCGGCAGCCCACGGAATCAAGGTAAATGTTCATACGGTTAAGGTTTGGCCACCATGAAATTATCAAAGACGATCTCGACCCCCGGCTGGTCGAAGCTGCCGGCGATCAATCCCACATCCCCACTGGAATAGCTCGCATCCTTCACTTCATACAGCTTAACCCCATTGGCATACAGGGTCAGTGTATCGCCGACGCAATCGGCTCGCAGGTGATTGGCGGCAGTCCCCTTGTTGACCGCGTCACTGAGCCGCATGCCATCCATGCCAAGCAGGTTGTGCTCGCCATTCTCCATCTTCGAGATGCCGTAGTAGCCGTCGCTGCTGACCAGCAGGGCGTAAAAGTGGTTCTCATCGCTGTAACGACAAATGATGCCAAAATCGTTGTCATCCGGGCCGCCGGATTTGATTGCATCCACCTCGACGTGGACATCCCCCAGATGCAAGGATGGCACCGACCACAGATCGTAGCGCATCTGATTGACCTGAAAGCGCAGCCCTTCGGCGGTGTACTCAATCGCGCCGGCCTCGCTCTGCAAGGTATTCCAGCCGCTGGATGAGTCCGAGAAATCGTCTTGAAAGAGTAAATGACTGGAAGGTGATGTCGGCAGCCCGCTTGTGAGCTGTGAGACTCCGCAGGCCAGGCCGGTCATACTCAACAGCAATCCCACCGCAATCAGACGGAATGGATGAGCCATCGTCATTCTCCCTGAAAACGTCCGAGTTGTGGCCAGTTTCCCTCCCGGAGTACACCGGAAATTGTAACACCGGCGGTCCTCAAGGGGAAAACCGTTGCAGCAGGCGCGCCGCCTGCTCGCCCGCTGCAGTCTCGGGGGCCAGCCGGCGGGCCAGGTTCCATTCTTCCAGAGCTCGCTCGACCTGGTTCTGCTGCTGAAAGACAATCCCCAGGTGCAGGTGAGCAGGCGCATATTGGGCATCCTGTGCCAACGCCCGCTGCAAGAAACGTTCCGCACTGACCGGATCATTTAAAACGAGCAGGATTTGGCCCATCAAATCAAGCGCGGCTGGATCGTCCGGCGCCAGCGCGACAGCCTGGCGCGCTGCCGGTAAGCCCACATCTCGAACCTGATAGTTGTAAGTGACGGAAAAACCTGCCAGCGAGCGCCAATAGATCGGCAGGNCGGGAGCCAGCTCGGCGGCGCGTTGGTAATAGCCCAAAGCCGCGTCCATATCTCCCAGGTCGGCTGACGTGCGCCCCAATTCCGCCTGCCAGACCGGGTTGTCCGGTTCATGGTCGGCTGCGGCGTGAAGGTAGACCAGCGCCTGTTCGGCCTTGCCGTTGCGCTCCCAATACAGCGCCTGCAGCGCCATCACCAACACGGAATCCGGACTCAACACCTGGGCGCGGCGCAGTTCGGCCAGGCCATCCTGCCCCAGATGCTGCTCGGCTTCGCCCAGGAATGCGTGCGCTTCGCCATAGTCGGGCTTCAGCATAATGGAATGCCGGAAAGCCTCGGCGGCCAAATCCCACTGCTCCAGGCTGCCCAAAGCGCGACCGGCCGCCATGAAGCTATAGGCTGGATCGCCGACAACCTGGCCTGCGTTCAACGCTTCCTGCAGCCTGCGGATGGAAGCGTTCAGGTCGCTATCCAGGCTAAGAGCCTGCATGAGCGGCGGTAAGGCTTTCGCCGGTTCAGTGGCCGCCAGGACGCAGCCAAGCTGATAGAGAACCTGGGCGTCGTTTGGGGCCAGGCGGTTCCAGGCCTCCAGGGTCTCACGCAGGCTGTTGAAATCGAGAGCTGCGCGCTGCGCTTCGGCAATGCGCCGGTATAGGTCCGCCTGTGGCCCATAGGACGTCAACGCATCCTGCCAGGCAAGCAGCGCCCCCTTGCGATCGCCCTTGGCCATCAGCGCATCCCCCCATGTAACCCGACCTTCCTCGGAAAGCGGCGCATAGGCTTTCGCCCGGCGCAGATCGTCGATGGCCTCGTCGGGTAATCCGGCCGCCAGAGCGTTTTGTGCGGCCCTCTCCCAAAGATCAGACCGCCATGGATTGATCCGCGCCGCAGCCGCCAGATAAGCTGCTGCCGGACGGGTTCTGCCCTCGGCCAGCGCGCCGCGCGCCCAAAGCAGATTCTGAGAAAACCCGCGCGCTTGTGGGGCCAGATTCAGCACCATGGCAGCCAGAAGGGGTATCAAAACGCGCAGCAGGATGGCGCGCTCGCGTATCGCTCTCACACCGTGATTATACTCGCAGCATCGCGTTAATCTTCATCTTGACAGTCTGCAGGAGGCATGATACATTATCATCCTCGTGACGCGGGAGCCAACGATCGCTGGTCCGTCAAGACGAAACCGTACGATGGGTTGGCAGGCCTGCGTTAAAATTTTGTTCAACCAGTATGGAGAAAGAAAAGTATGTCTGATCGTTATATTGGGACCGTGAAGTGGTTCAATGCCACCAAAGGGTATGGTTTCATCGGTCGCGATGATGGCGGCGAAGATGTCTTCGTCCACTTCAGCGCGATCCAGATGGATGGCTATCGCCGACTGAAGGAAGGCCAGAAGGTGGAATTTTCCATCGAGCAGGGTCCCAAAGGTCTGCAGGCCGCCAACGTAGTGGAAGTCCAATAACCAGAGATCGAAATTCCAATGAACCCATCCGATAGAGCCGCATGAGCGGCTCTATCCCTTTTTAATCACTCTCTCTCCCCAGATACATGTAGATCAGCTTCGCATATTCCAGACCTGTTTCACGCCAGCCGGCAGGGTGAAGCCACCAGGTAGACGCGTGATACCACGAACCCGCCGCTGGTCGGACAATTACGTTCACTCCTGACGCGCGGAATTCCCGCCGGAAAATCAGTCGCGTGCGGCGCGTATGGTAAGGGTCGGTCACTACGATGATCGCCGACCAATGGCGCCTTTCTGCCATCGCGCGCAACGCGCGAGCTTCGTCGGCCGTGCTGCTCGCCTCTCCTTCAGTGAACAAGATCGCCTCCAGGGGAACGCCTTGCTTAAGAGCGTTGATCTTGTTCCAATCGCTGGCCGTCTTCTGGTTGTTGGGAATGCCCAGGCCGGTCTCGGTGAAGACAAACCAGTCCGCCAGATTCCGTTCGAAGAAGTCAGCCGCCGTCTGGATGCGCTCCGTTCCACCCCCAGAGAGCACGGCTACGGCATCCGCCTTGACCAGCGGATCGGCGACCACCAGGTATGCGCCTGCACCGGCCAGCACCAGGCCCACGATCAAAACCAGCAGCATTGCCGCCGCGGTAATGACCACGCAGGTCTGTACCCCCCTGACAGGTTTCGACGACGCGTCCATCAGTTCTCAGTTTCCTTGAAACGCTCTTCTGTCATAAGACGTTTCGCATTCGAGCCATCGGGCCCATAATGGCCCACGTTTTGCCTGGATCGTGCCAGCCAATGCCCTTTGCGCTGTGGCCAGTATATCAGATATGAGCCGCAAACCTGCACTTCCAAAACGCTCCCCTTAGCCAAAGACCGGGCATATAAAGAGTACCTGTCCCGGCCTGGAAATCAAATCTCCAGGAGAAATCATTGGTATACTCTTTACCAGAATGTGCGCTAGCTTATCTCATCTCGCCATGCCGGCCATTCGTGTGCTCACCGCGCCCGCGTGGCAGGACTACGAGCTGCTGGACAGCGGGGGCGGCCTGAAATTAGAGCGTTTCGGACCTTACCGCCTGGTGCGGCCTGAGGCGGAGGCCGTCTGGCAGCCATCCTTGTCCGCTGATGTGTGGGACGCAGCACACGCTGTCTATCAATCGTCTGGCGAAGAATCCGGCGGGCGTTGGCTGGTGCGTTCTCCGATGGAAACCCGTTGGCCGATGGCTTATAAGCATCTGAAGTTTTACGCACAGACCTCATCGTCACGTCATCTGGGCGTTTTCCCCGAGCAGGCCGCCCACTGGGATTGGATCCACGAGCTGATTCAATCCGCCCATCGGCAGTGCGCGTGCTCAACCTGTTTGGCTACACCGGTCTGGCTAGTCTGGCAGCCGCAAGCGCTGGCGCGCATGTCACCCACGTGGACGCCTCGCGTAAAGCCATCACCTGGGCCCGCGAGAACCAGATATTTTCCGGGTTGGGTGAACGCCCTGTCCGCTATATCCTGGATGATGCGCTCAAATTCGTCGCCCGCGAGGTCCGCCGCGGCGCGAGCTATGACGGCCTGATCCTTGATCCACCCAAGTTTGGCCGCGGCCCAAAAGGTGAAGTGTGGGAATTTTACCGCCTGCTTCCCCAATTGCTGGAAGAGTGTCGTAAGCTACTCTCGCCACAGCCTTTGTTCATCGTCCTCACCGCTTACGCCGTCAAAGCCTCAGCCGTAACCCTCTATCAGGCAATTGCGGAAATGACTTCTGGTGCTGGCGGCTTGATCGAGGCTGGTGAGCTGGCGCTGGTCGAGCACGGCGCAGGGCGGATGATATCTACGGCTGTATACGCGCGTTGGTCGGCGGAACAACCAGCCCGCGGTAAATAAAACCCCCCCTGAGGTGAAAGATGGAAGAGAAGACAAAATTCGCATTCATTGGCTCGGGCGTAATGGCAGAGGCGATGATCGCTGGCTTGTTGCGTCAGAAGTTAGCCGCTCCGAGTCAGCTTTTGGCTTCGGGGCCGCGTCCCGAGCGCGGCGAAGAGCTTCGCCAGCGCTTTGGCGTGGTGCCATTCACCGATAACGCCGAAGCCGCCCGCCAGGCCGATGTCGTAGTCCTTTCGGTCAAGCCGCAAAGGTTAGAGCGCGTCCTGCGTGGGCTGAACGGCGCCATTCAGCCCCATGCTCTGGTGCTGTCGATCGTCGCCGGCGCCACGATCGAAAACATTTCCCGCGGATTGAACCACCCCAGCGTGGTGCGCGCCATGCCCAACACGCCGGCGCAAATCGGCGAGGGTATCACCGTATGGACCGCGCCGTCCGACTTGAGCGCCGGGCACCGCGAGCTGGCGCGCCGCATCCTGGCTGCCCTGGGCGAGGAAATTTTCGTCGAGGAAGAGAATTACCTCGACATGGCCACCGCCCTCTCCGGCACCGGGCCGGCCTACGTGTTCCTTTTCATGGAAGCCATGATCGACGCCGGTGTGCACCTGGGACTGCCGCGGCGTATCGCCGAACAGCTTGTGGTGAAAACCATCCTGGGCTCAGTCGGCTTCTACCAGAAGAACAAGGCCCACCCCGCCGCACTGCGCAATCAGGTGACTTCGCCAGGCGGGACAAGCGCTGCAGCGCTGTATTACCTTGAGAAAGCCGGTATGCGTACCGCCCTGAGCCGGGCTATTTGGGCCGCCTACGAACGCTCGGTCGAACTGGGCGCTGGCTTGTTCGCCCATCCACCAGATCGGTCAGGGAATGCCGGGTGACGCGGCGTCCGGGCACGGCTTGAATATTTATGATATTAGTTATACAATTAACAGAAATCAGTTCGATTACAGGAGGTTGTCATGCCGCATTACACGTACTTGATCATTGGCGGTGGAATGACCGCCGATGCAGCCGTACGCGGCATTCGTAAACTCGACGCCAATGGGACCATCGGTATTGTAAGCGCGGATCATTACCCGCCTTACAATCGCCCCCCGCTCTCCAAAGGATTGTGGTTTGGCAAATCTTTCGACAAAATCTGGCGTGGAACTGAACAGTTCAACGTCGGTCTTCATTTAGGACGTACCGTCACTGAACTCGATCTGGGCAAGAAGATAGCGGTTGATGATCAGGGTCAGGAATATCGTTATGAGAAGGTGCTCCTCGCCACCGGCAGCTCGCCGCGGCGGTTTCCTTTCGGCGGCGACGAGATCATCTATTTCCGCACACTGGATGATTACAAACGCCTGCAGGAGTTGAGCGGTCATGCCAACCGCTTTCTGGTGGTCGGCGGCGGTTTTATAGGCTCTGAAATCGCTGCGGCGTTGGCCCATAACGGTAAACAGGTCACCATGGTTTTCCCAGAAGCCGGCATTAGTGCGCGCGTTTTTCCCCATGACCTGTCACAATTCCTGAACGATTTTTATACGGAAAAGGGGATCACCGTAATCCCCAACTGCGTGATTGCCGGCCTGGAAAGACAGGGTAGCGAACTGGTAGCCTCCCTGGAGGACGTCCGTACGCACGCACGCCGAGAGATTCGCGTGGACGGTGTCGTGGCCGGCCTGGGGGTAACTCCCAACTCACAACTGGCCGAATCGGTTGGCCTGGAGGTCGCCAACGGCGTCGTGGTGGACCAGAGCATGCGTACCGGTCATCCCGACGTATACGCGGCTGGCGACCTGGCCGCCTTTTACAACGCCGCTTTGGACAAGCGTATCCGCGTTGAGCATGAAGACATGGCCAACTCTTCGGGAAATGTGGCAGGTGAAGCCATGGCCGGCGGTAAAGCTGTTTACAACACCCTGCCGTATTTCTACTCAGATCTCTTCGATTTGGGCTACGANGCTGTCGGCGAGCTGCACAGCGATTATCAGACCTTCTCGGATTGGATAGAACCGTATAAAAAGGGAGTGGTCTACTACCTTCAGGGTGGGCGCGTTCGCGGCGTGCTTCTTTGGAATGTTTGGGGCCAGGTGGATAACGCCCGCGCGTTGATCGCCGAGCCGGGTCCATTCGATCCCGGCCAGTTGAAAGGCCGCCTGCCTGCGTGAGTCGGGACGAAACCGCCGCCGGCAGCCAAATGTCGATAAATGCTGATCCACNTCTCTATGTATAAATNCCGCGCATTTCGATGGGCAATAAATTGGCTATGCGCATCATGACTTGCTGCGATATCAACGCATCCATTCGATCCCCATCCGTCTGTTCATCCCAATCAAGCCGGTAAGCCGGCCCGAACCTCAGGCAAAGTGTGCCGCCTTGTTCATAAGCGCCGATCGGCACGATCGCCAGTCCAAACCGACTCAATACCTGTACTAACCGCCCTACCCCCCTCGGCGGTTGTCCCAGGCGTGCGCCGGGATGATCGCGGCCCTCGGGTGCAAACGCCAGCCAGGCATCCGGATGGCTGCGCATGAAGCTCACCACGCGCCGCACGGCCAGCCCGCGCTCGATGGTTTCNCGCGGATCAGGCGGCATCGGCGGTGTGGTAGTGAAGCCATACACGTCGGCGACGCGTTTGAAGGCCCAGCGCGTCATCGGACGCAAGAAACGATCCCGCCAGAAATCCGGGAAAGTCCATGCGGCGGTCATNAGCCAATGCAGCTCGACTGGCGCCGCGGCGCTGATGCCCAACGCCGGCCACCAGACGCCCAATCCCGGCCGCGAATAGTGGTTGACTGTCAGCAGGTGAGGGCCNGCGCCTGAGAGATGTTCTATTCCTTCCACCAATATTGCCGGGCGTCTGTGAGCGGTCAACATCAGCGCGTCGCCACGGAAAGACCGTCGGCGGCCAGATAATGCCGCATACATTACCAATGCGATAGCCGCAATCGGTACAGGGTAACGGGGTGACATCGACTCGCTGCCAGTACGCATCGGGAATATCATTGCGAAATCGTGGCCNAAATATTATAAAAGCAATTNTTTGCAGACATTTTTTCGCTCAGCCCAACCTGAGAAACGGTTGACTTTTCACAATCGCAGCCCTAAACTTAGTATATCTTACATCTTCAGGTCTGTTGATGAACTTCAAACGCAACTTGGTTGCCATTAAGCGAGGACTCGCACGCCTGAGCTCCCAGATTCAAAAGTGGCTCCGCCGACTNATCCGTGACATACCAGATTGGTTCGAGGCTCTCTTCGTGCGCGAGCCGCGACCGAGAGCGCGTTGGGTATTTTACATCTGGTTTCTGGCGCTCTTCGGCGCGGGCGTCTACTTTTGGGGAGCGTTTTTCAATTGGGGAAACATTAACTTCAACTGGCACGATTGGGCGGAAGTGACCGCGCCGCGCGTGGCCTTCGTCGGTAACTCTCTCCGTCAGGGGGAACTGCCCCTCCACATGACGGACAGCTCGGCGCTGCGCGGCGTCACCGACCGTTACCTGGCTATCCCTGACGTCATGATCTCGCCCCAAATGTTGCTGCTGCTATTCCTGGACGTCGGACAGTTCTTCCTGTTCAATACCCTGCTGCTTTATACATTGGGCGCGCTTGGTTTATTGTGGATCGCCCGCCGTTATAAGCTCTCGGCCCTGGCCGTGACGCCCCTTTTCCTGCTTTTCAATTTCAATGGCCACATCACCGCCCACCTGAGTGTGGGCCATGAGAACTGGGTCGGTTACTTCCTTTTCCCCTGGATTGTTGGTTTGCTTCTCCTGCTGGCAGAAGGCCGTTCAAGCTGGCGCTTCGTGGCGGTCTTCTCGGGGTTATTGTTCTTCCTCCTCCTCCAGGGAGCTTATCACCAATTGGTTTGGTGTCTGCTTTTACTGGCCCTGGTCGGCCTTTTCAACTGGAAGACGCTAGTGACGGTGATCAAGGTTGGATTCTTCACCGGNCTGCTCAGCCTGGTGCGCTTGCTGCCGCCCGCCCTGGAATTGGGTCATTTCGACACCTCGTTTATATCTGGCTACCCATCGCTTTTGAATCTCCTTCAATCCATGGTCACCGTCCAACCGGCTACGGATGCCTTGGAAGTGCGCATGCAGTACAACTCGCTGGGTTGGTGGGAGCTGGACCTGTACATCGGACTGATTGGCCTGGCCTTCCTGCTCATATTCGGCCTGGGTGGCTGGTTGCATGATTTGCACAACCCTGATGGCCGCGCTCGCCTGCTCGCCCCTGTGACCGTGATGGCCGTGCTGGCCATCGGTCCCCTGTGGGGCTGGATGATTAAGATCCTGCCCATCCCTCTTTTGACCAGCGAACGCGTCAGCGCGCGGGTGATCAGCCTGCCATTTGTCATCTTGTTGGTGCTGGCTGCGATCTACTTCCAGGATTTCATCGATAACCACGTCCAGGAGTACCCGGCCCGCTGGTCCTTGCTGATGCCGGTTTTGCCGATGGGATTGGAGTTGTGGAGCCATTTCCAGGTCTGGCGTGTCTCAGCCGCACTCAAAGGTTTCCCCACCACGCCGGTAAACCTGGCCATCAAGGTGCCGGCCAATCACCCGGACCCGCCATATTTTGCTGCCCTTGCCGCCGGCCTCGCCGTGACGCTGCTGACCGCGCTGTTCTTGCTCTACCAGGTCTGGCGCGAGAGGCCCCAAACCGAAGCCGTCATGGATCGGTATCTGGGGAAAACCTGATTCGAGTGACAATCGGGAGGTAAAAATGAAACGCATCGTTTGGGTCTTCTTCCTTACACTGCTTCTGGCATTGGGTAGTGTAGGCCCCGCCGCAGCGATTACCAATGGCCAGCTCGATGGCAATCGCCATCCGGCCGTTGGTTCATTGGGTATTGATTTTCCTGAGGGCCGGGGAATCTTCTGCTCCGGCGCGTTGATCGCTCCTCATGTCTTCCTGACCGCCGCTCATTGCGTCCTCTGGCTGGTGCCCATGGACGTCAGCAGGGTGTTCGTCTCCTTCGATGCTCACTTTGACCCATCGACTTCGCCTGTTCATTACGGAACCTACGTCATTGCGCCGAACGCCTGGCACGATTTTGCGCGTGCGAATGATCTCGCCCTCGTGCTTTTAGATGAGCCGGTGACCGAAATCCAGCCGGTGGCTTTNCCTGATGAGAACCTGTTCGATGAANTGGGACCGCGCGGGCTTCGCAATGAGAAATTCACCGCTGTTGGCTATGGCTCAACCGGGCGCATGATCGGCGGAGGGAAACCGGCCTTTCAATATGATGATACCCGCCGCTATTCCGTTTCCAGCTTCGATGCGCTGAACAATAACTGGCTGCATCTTTCGATGAACGCGGCGCTGGGAGACGGCGGCACCTGCTACGGCGACTCGGGCGGTCCGAACTTCCTCGGTGCNGGTGAGAGCGAAACCAACATCATCGCCGGTATTACCGTCACCGGCGACGTTCCCTGCATGGCAACCAATGTCATCTACCGCGTAGATACCCCCTCGGCGCGGGAGTTCCTGGGTCGTTTTGTGAACCTTCCGTAAACTCACTGCACCAATAAATCTCTTCAAGAGGCAAAATCTTACTCACAATTAAATTCACNTTCTGTTTTCCTAAAGGGCAGTGATACGCTGCCCTTTTTCTTTGTCAAGAATGATTGACTTGTAAGCCGATTCATCCTAGACTCATGACATGCTCGCCCGCATCTATTCCTGCGCCGTCATCGGGTTAGAGGGGGTCATCGTCGAAGTCGAGGTAGACACCGGGACGGGCCTTCCGCGTATGACCATCGTCGGTTTGCCCGATGCCGCGGTTCAGGAAAGCCGCGAGCGGGTGCATTCGGCCATTAAGAATGCCGGCTTGTTTTACCCGCGCAAACCGCTNCGTGTCAATCTGGCGCCAGCTTCGGTGCGCAAAGAGGGGCCCTCTTACGATCTGCCCATCGCCCTGGGCGTCCTGGTCATCACCGAGCAGATTGAGCCGCAGAGCCTGGAACGCGCCCTGGTGATCGGCGAGCTCTCCCTGGATGGTACGGTGCGCCATGTGCGCGGTGTGCTGCCCATGGCCGCCGTCGCCCGCAACCAAGGCTTCCGCCAAGTATTTGTCCCCCAGATGGACTCCGCTGAGGCCGCTCTGATCCCCGATATCGAGGTCATCCCGGTCGCTTCCTTGGGAGAATTGACCGCCCACCTGCGGGGAACACACCCCATCCCGCCTCATCCCCACCTCGCCCCAGAGGACATCGAAATCGTAGCGCAGACCGATTTCCGCGAGATCAAGGGCCAGGAGCACGTAAAACGCGCCCTTGAGGTGGCCGCGGCCGGTGGTCACAACGTGCTCATGGTGGGGCCGCCTGGCTCTGGCAAGACCCTCCTGGCCCGCGCTCTGCCCTCCATCCTGCCTCGTATGACCATCGACGAGGCGCTGGATGTAACCCGCATCTACTCGGTCGCCGACCAGCTCCCTCCAGATGTGCCGCTCATCCGCAGCCGACCGTTCCGCGCCCCACACCACACGATCAGCCATGCCGGGCTGGTCGGCGGCGGCAACTGGCCTCACCCGGGCGAGGTCTCCCTGGCTCACCGCGGTGTCCTCTTCCTGGACGAGTTGCCCGAATTCGGACCGCGTGTCTTGGAGGTGATGCGCCAACCAATCGAGGACAAGGTGGTTACCATCAGCCGTGCCCAGGGATCGCTGACTTTCCCGGCCAACTTTCAGCTCGTCGGCGCAATGAACCCCTGCCCTTGCGGCTATTACGGCGACCCTGCCCGCCCTTGCACTTGCTCGCTCGCCACGGTGGCCAAGTATCAGCGCCGTATATCAGGCCCCTTGCTGGACCGCATCGACATCCATATTCAGGTGCCGCGCGTGGAGTACGAAAAGCTGAGCGACGATCGCCTGGGGGAAAGTTCCGCTGCCGTGCAACGGCGCGTCGAGGCGGCTCGCCAGCGACAGCGCGAGCGCTTCAAAGGGCTGGATGGGGTGGCCTGCAACGCCGATATGCGCCCGGGCGATGTGCGCAAGTTCTGCCGCTTGGACGCCGCCGGCCAGGGTCTGATGCGCGCGGCGATGAACCAGCTTCAGCTCACCGCGCGCGCCTATCACCGCCTGCTCAAGCTGGCCCGCACCATCGCCGACCTGGCTGGCGATGAGAATATCCTACCTGCCCACCTGGCCGAGGCCTTACAGTATCGCGCCAGAACCCTGGAGGGCTGAGAGGAGAACGCTGATTTTGCCCACAGGCAGCCGGGTCCTGCCAGGCACTATAATGGACCCGCCACGAACTGAAGAGTCTCATTTTATTATTAATATTCCTCAAATAGCGCGGAACGACCCACGGATCATGGCCGGACAGCTTCAGGAAATCCCCGAGCGCTTTCCTGTGTCGATAACAGAGCGCGTGGATCGCTGCCCGGCCCAGACATAAATTTGTCAGGCCGCCCAATTCGGTAAAAAAGTAAATCGGGGAATATGGATCGCTCTGTCCCTCACCCGCCGGGACCTGGCCGAGATGTAGGCACTACCCTGCATACCGCCCGCCGTGCACTCAGCCATTGGCAGCAGCAGGAATCGGCCATCGTCGGCTGGATGCAGGACGCCACCCGCAAGCCGCGCGAACTGGCCAGGACCTTCGAAGGTATTTCATGATGAGTGACGATTTTGGGTACGCGCTGCGGGCTCGATCACATTGGAAGCCTTAACCACTTTTAAGACATTTTAGATATAATATGTCTATGCTCTGAAAGGCATNGGGGTCATCGATTGAGCATCGTGAGGGGTTCGATCGAGTTCGTCGCGCAAGAGCCATATGCGGATTTGAAATGAAACCAAGCAGCACCCATTTTAGTGACTCGCTTCACCAGGAGGATTAGATGCCCCTTATCTTTTGGGTCGTACCGGTATCNGGAGTGTGCGCGATCATCTTTGCGGTNTTAATGGTGCGATATGTTTTGAAACAGCCCACGGGAACACCCGAGATGATCAAAGTAGGCGAGATCATCTTCTCTGGCGCGCGCGCCTTCCTCCGCCGCCAGTACAGCACCATCGCCATGATTTCCATTGTTGTCGCTGTCGTGGTCGGTGGTCTGCTGGGCCTCCTTTCCGGGTCCACAGGCATTCCCGGGATCACCCCCTTCGGCATCGCCTGGCGGACGGCCATCGCCTTTATGACCGGGGCCGTCTGTTCCGGTCTGGCCGGCTATATCGGCATGTATATGGCGGTTAAGTCTAACGTGCGCTGCGCCAGCGCCTCACAACGCGGCCTGGCAGACGCGTTGCAGGTCGCCCTGCGCGGTGGCGCAGTGTCCGGTTTTCTGGTCGTCGCATTGAGTCTGCTCGGAGTGACGATCATTTATTTTGCCTATGGAGGGATGTCCCACCCCGACCTGGCCCCTCAGCTCATCGTGGGATTTGGCTTTGGAGCCAGCTTTGTCGCCCTTTTTGCCCAACTGGGGGGCGGCATCTACACCAAAGCCGCCGATATGGGCGCAGACCTGGTCGGTAAAGTGGAAGCTGGCATCCCTGAGGATGANCCGCGCAATGCAGCCGTCATCGCCGATCTGGTGGGGGATAACGTCGGCGATTGCGCCGGCCGCGGCGCCGACCTGTTCGAATCAACCGCCGCAGAGAGCATCGGCGCCATGATCCTCGCCACCGTCATCTATGCCGCGACCAAAGACGTCGCCTGGATCCTCTTTCCCCTCGTCGTGCGCGCCTTCGGCCTGATCGCCAGCATGATTGGCCTGCTCTCGGTGCGAGCAGAAAACGACGAAAACCCCATGAATGCAATCAACCGGGGCTATTACGTTGCCATTCTGCTCAGCGTCATCGGCCTGCTCATCACCGTATCCACCATGCTGCATTCCTGGTTCCTCTTTGGGGCCGGCATGGTGGGCATCGCCGCCAGCGTCGCCGTTGTATACATGACCCAATACTACACCGAGGACCGTTTTCGCCCGGTCCAATCCATCATCAACGCCTCTTTGACCGGGTCTGCCACCAACATCGTGGTTGGCACTGCGGTGGGCTTCGAAACGACCCTGGCCACTGCAGTGACCATCGGTGTTGCCCTGCTCGTCTCTTACTTCCTCGGCGCGGAATCCGGCATTCCTGGCGGGGGTGTGTTTGGCACCGCTGTGGCGACCATGGGCATGCTGATGACCTGCCCTTACATCCTGTCCATGGATACCTTTGGCCCAATCACCGATAACGCCAACGGCATCAACGAGCTTGCCGGCGCTGGCATGGCCATTCGCCGCGTCACCGATCGCCTGGATGCCGTGGGAAATACCACCAAGGCGCTGACCAAAGGCTACGCCATGGTTTCCGCCGGTTTGGCCGCCTTCCTCCTCTTTCACGCCTACATCGACCGGGTCGCTTTCCTGCGCCATGTTCCCTTCGGCGACGTCAACCTCGACCGGGTGGAGGTCTTTGTTGGCGCACTTTTCGCCGCCATGTTCGTCTATCTATTCGCCTCCCTGGCCATCCGCGCAGTGGGCAACGCCGCCTCCCAGATCATCGAAGAGGTGCGCCGGCAGTTCCGCGCCAATCCCAAGATTCTCAGCCGTGAAGCGCTGCCCGATTATGCCCAGGTGGTGGACATCACCACCCGGGCCGCTCTGCGTGGAATGATCGCCCCCGGTTTGGTGCCCGTGGCCGGCCCGGTGCTGACTGGCTTGATCTTCCACCTCAACACCCAGTACGATTCGGCTATGGCGGTGGCTGCCGTGCTGATGATCGGCACCATCAGCGGTATCCTGCTGGCTTCGTTCATGAACAACGGCGGTGGCGCCTGGGACAATGCCAAGAAATTCATCGAAGACGGCCAGTTGCGCGACGAGCATGGCACCGTGCATGGTAAAGGTTCGCTGGCTCATGCTGCCGCTGTGGTCGGCGACACAGTGGGTGACCCGCTGAAAGACACGGCCGGGCCTTCACTGCATGTGCTGGTGAAGCTGCTCAGTACGGTCACGCTGGTGCTCGCCCCGCTCTTCATCTAATGCCGGTACCGATCCTAAATCGATGATGACCGCAAATGCGCTGCAATCCACACGATCTCCCGGTCATATTCCTGATCCTCGCCGATGAACTCATCGAGCTTGAGCAGACGCCGGATATGATTGATCCACCTTGCGCCGCCATATTCCTCGATTAGGCGCACAATTTCTTCTCTGTCCAGGTCTGGCATGCTTTCCTGCCGGTCTTTCGTATGATGGCCAAGTGGATGAATCTTTCGGGGGATTAGGATGCAGACAAATGACTACACAGGCCTGTCGCGAGGGACTCTGCAACCCTCTCAGTTGCGCAGGGAGGACCACAGCATCATAATATCTCTGTGGTCCACCCTCTCAAACGCGACTGGTACATCTTCTATACGTATATCCTCGCCCGGCAGCGGCGGCCCTTCCTGGCCTCGTTCAAAGTCACCTATCGCTGCAACCTGCGCTGCCGGCAGTGTCCATTCGTCGGTCTGGAAGACCGTCAGCCGGGCTTCGACGAATTGGTGGCGGTTCTGGATCGGCTGTACGCGCGCGGAGATCGCATCGTGATTTTCGAGGGCGGCGAGCCGCTGCTCTGGCGGGACGGAGCGCACACGCTGCACGACCTGGTGCGTTATGCCCGCCGCCGCTTCTTCTGCGTCGGCCTCACAACCAACGGCACACTCCCGTTGGATGTGGAGAGCGATGTGGTCTGGGTCAGCTTCGACGGGTTCAAAGAGACGCACNACCGCCTGCGTGGCCGGCCGGTTTTTGATCAGATNGTTGAGAACGTGCGCCGCTCATCCCATCCACGCCTTTACGCNCATCTCACTGCCAATGCCGAAAACGCGGATGAGTTGCCCGATCTGGTGCGCTGGCTGAAGGATTTGGTCAAGGGCGTCACCATTCAATTCTATTACCCTTACGGTGCAGAGGATCATCTTTTCCTGGACTTCGAGCGCCGCTCGCGACTGCTCGACGAGCTGATTACCCTCAAACAAAAGGGCTACCCCATCTTGAATTCGCGCCCTTCCCTGCTGGCGCTCAAGCGCAACACCTGGCGCTGCGTCCCCTGGCTAGTAGACAACGCCAACCCCGACGGCTCGATTGATCAGGGCTGTTATCTGCAGGGCCGCGCGCGGGTGGATTGCTCACGCTGCGGCTTCTCGCCCTACACCGAAATTTCCCTCGCTTATCAATGGAACCTGCAGGCGGTACAGGCTGGCATCCGCATTTTCTTTTCCTGAGCGATCAGATCGAACCGGGGATAGCGCACGTATTTCAATTTGTGGGAACCAAAAAGGTGGTTTATCTATCTATAGGCGATTAAGCCGTGGAAAACTGCTAAGGGCAAAACCGGCGTGCAGCGTGGATGCGGGTGAATGATCGCGCTGCCCCAATAATCATTACGAATTTATTAAGGAGGATGCGATGGACTTAGAAGTGATCTTGCTGCGCCTTGTGCACATCTTTGCCGGAGTCTTTTGGGTAGGTGGTGGCGCCCTCTTCTTTCTCTATATTGAGCCAGCAGTACGTGCTACCGCTCCTGAGAGCGCTAAATTCATGCAGCATCTGATGGCGAGGGGTAAATACAGCCTCGCCATGACCATCGCCAGTGGTTTGACCATCCTGGCCGGCGCCTGGCTCTACTGGCGGGACACGGCTGGCTTTACTTCCAACTGGATAGCTTCGAGACCCGGAATCGGCTTCACCATCGGTGCGGTAATCGGGATCCTGACCTTCATTTTTGGCATCCTGGTGATGAAGCGTAATGCGGACCGCCTTGCCGCTTTGGGAAAGGAGATCCAGGCCGCCGGTGGGCCGCCTAAACCGGAGCAATTGACCGAATTGGAGCGAGTCCAAAACGTCCTCTCCATGGCCGGTAAAATCAATTTTGTGCTCTTAATCATTGCCCTGGGAATCATGGCTACCGCCCGCTACTGGTGATCTCTCAAATATCCACTGGCGATACCTAAGAAAAGAGCCATCCCCGTCGGGGATGGCTCTTATATACGCATACCTTATGCCGGATTTTTCTTGTGGATCTTTCCTGTGGCCCTATTCGACGATCAATTTACCAGTCATACCGGATTCGATGTGTCCCGGAATGCCGCAAACGATGTCATATTCGCCTGCATTCATTGGCGCGGTGAATGTGGCTGTCTTGCTCTCACCCGCCGCCAGGCTGATCTCCCATAATACGTTGGGCTCATCATCATCGCTGAAAGGCATGCTCACTGGGGCCTTCATGATAGCGAATTCATGTTCCACTGTGCCGTTATTGGAAATCTTGAGATTGACCTCCCCACCTGAGGAGACTTTCCACTGGTTGGGTGAGAATTGAAAATCGGTCATTTTCACTTCGATAGAGTTACTACCCTGCGAGGAGCCACCCCCGCACGCCGCCATAACGATTGCTGCCATCAATACCATACCGAAAACGACTACCAGTTTTTTCATTTTCCCTCCAATTGACATGAATACAACCGTTTTTCAAGGCGCCCCATTGATCATTCCCGGACTCTTGTGTCCTCAGCCGTTTATGGTCGCCTCCGCTAACGGAATAGTCATCTCTTTAAGAACCCTGCCCCGTCGTTATAACTTTTGGGAGCTGCCTTTCGGCAGCTCCCTTCTACCTTGTCTACCAATAAGAACGGAATGACAAACGGATAACGCACGCTGTTTACACTTTGATGTTAATGGTCCTGAGGGCGTTCGACAATCACTCCACAGGGTGATTGCCGAATCATCCTTACCATTGCCGGCGGAAATTTGTAAGAAAGTAAAATGTTGCTGTCCCCGAAATTTATGTTGGATGAGGGGCGATAGAAATACAGCCTGTGTCATCTTCCCCTTAGGTCAGTTACCATTAATCACCCATTTAAACCCCACTAATTTATCATAACGCGGAATTCATGCCGCCTTATCGCGCAGCAAGTCATACAGCGCCGTCTGCATGATGCCGCGGTTGCGGTAATACACCAGCTCGATCGGCGTGTCCAGCCGTGCTATGGCGCTAAAGCGCACCTCGCCGCCATCCTCGCGCACTGCGCGCACGCGCACTTTCCCGTGAATGGCCGGGGTTTCCAGCCCCTCCAGGTCGTAGACCTCCCTGCCCGTCAAACCCAGGCTGTCCGCATTTTGCCCCGCTTCGAATTGCAGCGGTACCACCCCCATGCCGACCAGGTTGGAGCGGTGAATGCGCTCGAAGGATTCGGCCAGTACCGCACGCACGCCCAGCAGCAGAGTGCCCTTGGCAGCCCAGTCGCGGCTGGAGCCGGTGCCGTAGTCCTTGCCGGCGATGACCAGCAGCGGCACCCCTTCCTGCCTGTAGCGCATGGCCGCATCGTAGATGCTCATCGGTTCCCCGTCCGGCAGGTGGATAGTGAAACCGCCTTCCACGCCCGGAGCCAGACGGTTCTTCAGCCTGATATTGCCGAACGTACCCCGCGTGAGCACCCTATCATTGCCGCGCCGTGACCCATAAGAATTGAAATCCTTCACATCCACGCCCAGCGAGATTAGGTATCGGCCTGCCGGGCTATTGACCGGGATCGCTCCGGCCGGTGAGATATGGTCGGTGGTGACCGAATCGCCCAAAAGAACTAGCACCCGCGCACCCCGGATTGGCTGGGGAGGCGGCGGCTCGACTTTCAAATCGTCGAAATATGGGGGTTCCTGGATGTACGTCGATCCAGGATCCCAGTGGTATAGGCTCCCGCCTGAGCTTTGGATCTCATTCCACGTCTGATTGCCGGTCAGCACATCCAGGTAGTTCTGGCGGAACATCTCTGCGTCGATCGTACGGGTGATTGCTTCCATAATTTCCGCCGAGGAAGGCCAGATATCGCTCAGGTAGACTGGTTCGCCGTCCTTGCCGGTGCCGAGGGGTTCGCTGGCCAGATCCACATCCACCGTGCCGGCCAGGGCGTAGGCCACCACCAGCGGCGGCGAGGCCAGGTAATTGGCCTGGGTGGACGGATTGACCCGGCCTTCAAAATTCCTGTTTCCGGATAGCACCGCCGCCACCACCAGGTTCTCGTCGGCGATGACCTTGGCGATCTCAGGTGCCAGCGGACCCGAGTTGCCAATACAGGTGGTGCACCCATAACCGACCAGACTAAAGCCCAGCGCCTCGAGCGGCTCCATCAATCCAGCCTTCTCCAGGTAAGCTGTGACTACCCGCGAGCCAGGTGCCAGACTGGTCTTCACGAATGGCGGCACCGAAAGGCCCTTCTCGACCGCTTTCTTCGCCAGCAATCCGGCGCCAATCATCACGAATGGGTTGGATGTATTGGTGCACGAGGTGATCGCGGCGATGACCACCGAGCCGTGCTTGATCCGGGCAATGTGGCCGTCCATGCGGAGGTCAACCTGACGTCCGGCATCCTCTGGNCGCACGGCGTAGCCGCCTTTTTCGCGCGGAGCCGTCAGCGCCTGGCGGAAATTTGCCTTCACCAGTGGCAGGCCGACCCGATCTTGAGGCCGCTTGGGGCCGGCCAGGCTTGGCTCCACTGTCNCCAGATCCAGCTCAAGCACGTCGCTGTACTCGGGATCGGGCGTTTCTTCGGTGCGAAACAGACCTTGCTCCTTGCAGTACCGCTCCACCAGAGCGATCAGCTCCGCCGGGCGGCCGGTCAGGCGCAGGTAATCCAGCGTCTGTTCGTCGACCGGGAAAAACGTGATCGTGGCGCCGTTTTCGGGCGACATGTTGGCAATCATCGCCCGGTCGGTGACCGCCACGCCGTCCAGGCCGGGGCCGAAGAATTCGACGAACTTGCCCACCACTCCCTTAGCGCGAAGCATTTGGGTGATGGTAAGCGTCAGGTCTGTGGGAGTGACACCCTCGCGCAGGCGTCCCCGCAACTTGAAGCCGACAACGTCGGGAATGGGCATCTCCACGGGCTGCTCAAGCATCGAGGCAATGGCCTCAATGCCGCCCACTCCCCAACCGACCACCCCCAGCCCATTGACCATGGTGGTATGCGAATCAGTGCCCACCAGCGTGTCCGGGAAGGCCAAGGTTTGACCGTTGATCCGCCGGGTCAGCACCACCTTGGTTAGATATTCGATATTGACTTGATGCACGATTCCCGTAGATGGCGGCACCACTCGTATATGATCGAATGCCTTCTGCGCCCAATGGAGAAATTCATACCGCTCCCGGTTGCGCTCGAACTCAAGCGCAGCGTTCTTCTTAAAGGCTTCCGCGCTGCCGTAATAATCCACCTGCACAGAGTGGTCGATGACCAGATCCACCGGTATGCGCGGATTCACCTTTTCCGGATCGCCGCCCAGACGCTGCATGGCGGCCCGCATGGCGGCCAGGTCCACCACCACCGGCACGCCGGTAAAATCCTGCATCAACACCCGCCCGGGGAAGAACGGGAATGAAGGCCGCTCCTCCTGAGCTGGCTCCCATGCCGCCAGGTGAATCACATCCTCCACGGAAACGCCGCGCCTGCCGAGATTGCGGGCTGCCGATTCGAGCAACACGCGGATGGATATCGGCAGCCGCCCTAAACGGCCAAGACCACGCCGTTCCAGCTCAGAAAGAGAATAGATCGTGTATTTCTCCGCGCCAACTGCCATCTCTGCGCGGACATCGATATCGTTAGCCGGCATTTTTTCTCCCTCTCCCCGAGCCTAATCGTCCATGTGCTGGATGATCGCGTCACCGAATTCAGAAGTGCTCAACAATGTGGCGCCATCCATCAACCTTTGTAGATCATAAGTGACCGTTTTGGCGGCAACCGCCCCTTCGATGCCCTTGACGATCAAATCAGCAGCCTCAGACCAGCCCAAATAACAAAACATCATTTCACCCGAAAGGATCACCGAGCTTGGATTCGCCACATTCTTGCCCGCATATTTGGGCGCCGTGCCGTGGGTGGCTTCAAAAACGGCCACGCCCGTCTCGAAGTTGATATTCCCTCCAGGAGCGATTCCCACCCCGCCCACCTGCGCCGCAATGGCGTCCGACAGGTAGTCTCCATTCAGATTCATTGTGGCAATCACATCGAACTGGTGTGGCTGGGTGAGGGTGAGCTGATAGACGATGTCGGCGATCACATCCTTGACCAGCAGCTTACCCGCTTTGATCGCCGCCTCTTGNTCGGCNTTGGCAGCTTGCTCGCCTTTTTCTGCATTGGTGCGTTCCCACTGCANGTTGGTGTAAATCCGATCCCCGAACTCCTGCTCCGCCACCTCGTAGCCCCACTTGCGGAAGGCGCCTTCGGTGTACTTCATGATGTTCCCCTTGTGCACCAGAGTGACCGAGCGGCGGTGATTCTCCAGCGCCCAACGGATCGCGGCGCGCACCAACCGGGCGGTGCCTTCTTTAGATATGGGCTTGATGCCGAAACCCGCTGTATCCGGAAAGCGGATCTTCTCATATTCTTCAGGGAAGTTTTCTTTAAGAAGCCGCCGGAAGCGTTCGTTCTCCGGNGTTCCCATTTCGAACTCAATGCCGGTGTAAATGTCTTCGGTGTTTTCGCGGAAGATCACGATATTGACCAGCTCGGGACTTTTGACCGGAGACGGAACCCCTTTGAACCAGCGCACCGGACGCTGGCAGGCATACAGATCCAGGTCTTTCCGCAAGGCTACGTTCAGCGACCGTATCCCGCCGCCAACCGGAGTGGTCAGGGGTCCCTTGATGCCCACAATAAACTCACGAAACGCCTGAATCGTTTCATCAGGCAGCCAGGTGTTGAACTTCTTGAACGCTTTCTCCCCGGCATAGACCTCCATCCAGGCGATCGAGCGCCGCCCGCCATAAGCTTTCTGCACCGCCGCGTCGAATACCTTGNGGGCCGCAGCCCAGATATCCGGCCCGATGCCATCCCCCTCGATGAAAGGCAGGATCGGCCGATCGGGCACCTCCAGCTTCCCATTATGGATGGCTATCTTCTCACCTTCAGGCACGACCACTTGTACGTTGGACATGGGAAATTCCACCTTCCGAAAATAAAAATCACGGTTCGACCTCCTAATTTTAATCAAAATCATCCAAATAGGAATAGTTCAATCCAATGTTCCCTCTAATCTTGATTGATCGCCGTGATCCGGACCACCAATGGTGTGGAACGCCTACATCGGGAAATCCGCCGCAGGGCTCGCGTGGTGAGTATCTTCCCCAACCAGGCTTCCTGCCTGCGCCTGGTTTCCGCCGTGCTCAACGAAATTAGTGATGAATGGCTGACCGGCAGAACATATATGACTTTTTAAGGTTCGAAGTAGCTCGTTCTTTTTTCTTTCAGAGGAAGCACTTGATCGAATTTACAGAAAAAAACCTTGCACAATCCCAAATTTTGGTATATACTTTTATAATCAACTATTTCTCTATCAACGTTCAAAATAATACGGCAACAATCCGGTAAAAAGTTCCTCTTCGGTCAGCTTTATGTCGGGCATACAGCGTATCCGTTCTCCTTGAGAATTTGAATCAGCGCTTTCGCGTGCATATGATCTTGGCGGAGGGGGCATTTCACAAACCCTGGTGCATGAAGGTTTTCGATTCTTGGCATTGGATCGTTCCATGCGAAAAATAAAAAATGAAGAACAGGCGCTTTTTCCTCTTTGGGTTGATATTCTTGATCTTGGCAGTGATTGCCTTTTCTGTAATCTGGTGTATTTTCCGGCTGCCGGATGCCGAAACACAACTTTCTTCAAACGAACGTTCCGTCATGGTGACGATACTCCATCCCTCGCAGGAGAGCCGTTGGCCAGCAGATGCGTTCGTCCCGGTTGGCGCGCTGATCATCTCTCAGAACGAAATTAAGGCTATCGAACTATGGGCTGATGGCCGCCTGATCAGTACAAAAACCCCGACCTGGAAAGACGGTCAGGCGCAAACTAGCGCCCAATGGCAATGGATGCCGGGTAAATCCGGCAACCATACTTTGCTGGTTCGCGCTACAACCGGTACGGGGAAAATTGTTTTCTCCAATCTGGTATACATTTATGTCGACCCGGCGGCAGGTTTCAATTTTCTCGACTTATCCCGGGTAGATGAAAAGGGAAATCCCGCGTTGATTCCCGGCATGCCTCTGCAGTTGCCGGAGGCGGGCTCTGCCGGGGTTGTACCGCCGCCAGTCGCCCCTCCAGCGCCAGAGAATAGACCCAACCGATTTGCGCTCTGGATGGAACGCAACCTTTTTAGTTCTCAAAAACTGACCGCCTCTCCCACCTTAAACGCCAGCGTTGATGGCTGTACCGTTAAACTCTATATTGCCGACAATTCAGAAGATGAAACCGGTTTCTTCGTTTATCGCGCCGGACCCGGCAGTTCCGCTTTTAAGCGCATTGATGAATTGGGCAGCAGCCCAGGCACGGGAATTTTTCAATACACCGACCCCGACCAGAAGGGCCCCCTGCAGTACTATGTCTCTGCTTTTAATGGCGGCGGAGAAGCGCCCAGCAATCCGATTCAGGTCGAATTTAACGACGCAGATTGTCAGGCGGCAGAAGGCTCGTCTTTTGACAGCAAAACACTGACTTTAACGCAAGAAGTTCAATGGGCTTATTTCTACTTCTCGGTCAATCAACAACCTTATGATCGGTTCCCGAACCCGCCCAATCAATTTCTGGCTCCTGACGGAAAAGCCCTTGATTTGTCAAATTTTCTGGAAGGGCTCATCGTTTCCTCACCGGAGCCGGTGGAAACACTCGATGTAGAGGTTTGGGGCTGGCAAAATGATACGCTCATTGCACTGGGCAGGCAGCACATTGACCTGAATTTTACCGACCTGAAAATTTGCAACCTGGGCACCGGTTGCACCGGCGATGTTGCCTCCACCTTCCGCTCACATTATGCCATTATCGCCTCGGATAATTCCAATCAGGTTCACGAATTTTACTGGGTGAGCAATGTTCCCGGCACGACTAACGCTCTGTGGCAGATTGCCTCCATGCCCTTTGACAGCAACTTCCATCCCCGTCCGCGGGGTCTGCTGGCTTCCGGCTGTGTGGAGGGTGAGACGGGAGGAAGTTTTACAGTGGATTTTGCCCATCTGGAACAGTATTCGCCTGCACCATCAACCTGTGTTGAGAACTTAACTCCCTATTTTGATCAGCTTCAGACGAGGGTTTCTTCGCTCTTGAACCTTTCCTCGACCGGGGAACCCCGCACGCTCTATGCCCGCATTATCCCAATGAGGGGCAACCAGCCCGCCGGCCGCCCGTCGAATACAGTGGTCATTCGCTACCAGGCCGGCGAAACCACTGTTGAGCCGGTGATTCTCAACCATTTGCCCGATACCTATCGGGTTGAAATCACCTCATTTTCACCCATTAATTGGGGCGATCCAAACCTGTGGGGATGCGTTTACATCCAGAACCTGGATTACAACACCATCTTGAATTCGGTTCGAGAATCGTTGCCCTCTACCGTCGAGGACAGCCTCGTTACATCGTTGGTTAATAATTATTACGATCAACTTTATCAGGCGATGATCAACCACTGGCCTGTCTGCCCGGCGCCTTACAAAGAAGAGGATAAATCGTGGCTTGAAGAGGGAATGGAAGCAATTGGGGGTGCACTGGAGGAAATCTGGAATTCGATCACTGAATTATTCAACGAACTGAAAGCCAGTATCGTTGATGTTATTGCGGAGGTCATCAATACCCTGGGAATTGAATGCGGCCAGACCTGTAAAAGCCGGTTGATGACAGGTCTGGAAATCGGCATGACCTACTTTACTGGAATTCCGCCCTCTCTGCCTACGTTCGATGAACTAAAAAACGCCGGTATTGATTATATGATCGATCTTGCAGCTTCGGAGGCCGGAGTTCCCTGTTCGGACGTGTGCAAAAGCGCGGTGCATGACGTTCTGGATAAGGCATTTGAAACTTTGGAGAAGAGCCAGGGTCAGCCGGGCTGTGTGAGCGCAGAGCAGGCGAAAGTGATTGGTAAATCTCCCCTGTGTTTGCCTCCAGGAGTTGAAACAGAGGCTGTGCTGGAAGGGATCACACAGCCGGCACTCGTTACGATCAAGGTGACCAATATTTTGAAGGATACCCCCCTGTATCAGTACGAGAATCGACCGGCTTATGTGGTGCGATTGAAAATCAAGGAGGTCAATCCGTTTCTGGACGGCAAAACGCTTTACTATTCCTATAAATACTTCAAAAAACCCAAAGGAGTTCAAATCGGGAATCAAGAATTCCTTCCTTCTTCTTCTACGCAAACAGACTACATCTCCATCGCTGTGCCCATCACAGGAGAGATCAGCGGTTCGCCTTTCCAGAGCGAGAGTATCCCCATTCCGTCTATGGGACCGGGTCAATCGGTCACGATACCGGTACATTTGCAACCCGCCAATGATTATCTGATTCCTCAGCACATTCTAGCGCTTCTGAACGAACTGGAGAAACTCGGCTTGACCCTGGACGATGTCGGCGGTCTGTATGGCGGCTTGCCGCCGAATGATTGGGCCTGCCTTTATAAATCGGGACGCATCTGGATAACTGCGCAACTCTATTGCCTGAGCACACCGCCCGGGTTGCCGGGACAGATTGTCCCTGGATCGGACTCTCAACTGGTGCCTTGCAGCGATGATGTGGCTACCTGGTTCACGATGGAACCGAGCAACGCCTGCGCTCCGTGACATGGGGAAAGACCGACAGAAATTACGATCATCCCGAAGCGCGGAACTGTTTTTGTACCCTTTGAGGGGCTATCGATCCGTGAAGGGAAGCAGATAATCAGGAAAAATGAAAATGAGAAACCCATCCCTGTTTATTTTACTGAGTCTGACCTGGTTGATAGAAGCCTGCAATTTGTCTCAGACCACTCCTCCTCCGCAGACCGGCCTATCGCAGGCGTGGCTGGACGCGCCGCGCGACGGCAGTGTTCTCCCCCTTGCGCCTTACGAAGTTGTATTTCATGGCAGCAACCCTGAAGGGGTGCAGCAGGGTGAGTTCAGTGTCAACGATCAGGTGCAAGCCAATCCCATCAGTTCGCAAGCGGGGAAATCCCTTGTTACCTTCCGCGTCAACTGGATGCCACCTGCGCCGGGGGACTATTCCCTGAAAGTGCGCTCGTTGAGCAAAGGTGGAATCTGGAGTGAATACGCAGAAGTGAAGGTGGTCGTTGTTGCCCCTACCTCAACGCCCCTTCCGTCCTTCACCCCTGCGCCGTCCCTGACCTCAACGCCAACTTTTACCCCTACACCTACGTTCACGCCTGCAACGATCACATGGCTTTTCTCCAATTCTTCCTTCCCCGCGCTGGTTTTCAACGGAACCTGTGGCGAAAATAAGATTACCTTCCAGGTCAAGGTCACGCCGGTGGAGAATGTCCAGGGGATGCTGGTCTTTACTCGCTGGAGAGCATTAGATGGTAGCGGAGACAGCGGCTGGGATTCAGGTACGCCGATGTCCGCCCGCGGGGATGGTCTTTACACCTTGGAAATCGAAGTCGGCAAACTTCAGGGCGCAGGCTCGTTTCCTTTGGCCAGGATACACTACCAATTTGTTGCGACCGATCGCACCGGGCAAATCCTGAGCCGCAGCCCGGTCTTTGAGGACATAACCATAGCCAACTGTATGGGTATCCCCACCATTATTTCATTGCCGACAATCCAGTTACCCTTAAGTACGCTAACTCCAACCGTAACGCCGCAGATCGTTCGCTAACGAACTCCATGACATGAGCAGGGTAAGCGGGGAAACACTGCTTGTAAAGTAAAGTTGGCGACTATTTGGAATGGTTTTAGAAAAGTGGACACAAACAATGTCCTGATCGATTAGACTAGAGAGATCAGGAGCATGAACATGAGCGAAAAGAGACATCGCGCCTTCACAGCGGAATTCAAGCAGCAAGCCTTAGAGCTGCTCAAAAAGGGCGAAAAAAACGCTGCAGAACTGGAACGAGACCTGGGGATTACGCCTGGGCTGTTGGGAAAATGGAAGTCACGCTACCAGGTGGTGGCGAAGGACGGACAGGCAGCTCAGATCGTTCCGAGTGAAATGGAAGCCGCGAAAGCGGAGATACGGCGCTTGCAGCGCGAGCTGGCCAACGTGGAGGAAGAGCGTGAAATCCTAAAAAAAGCGCTGCTCATCTTCTCACGAAAAAACGAATGAAGTACGCCTTCATCGCGACGCACGCGAACGAATACTCGGTAGAGCGGATGTGCAAAGTGTTGGGAGTGCGGCGGAGCGGGTACTACGCCTGGCGAAAACGTCCGCCCAGCGCACGCGAGCAAGCCAACGCGGAACTGCTGACGAAAATCCGGGATGCGTTTGAGAAGAACCGGCGCTTATACGGCAGCCGGCGCATTCGGCACTATTTGCTGCGCCAAGGGGCGCGCTATTCGCGTCAGCGAGTAGCCCGGCTGATGAAAATCGGCCACCTGGTGCCGCGCAGAAGCGAGAAATGGCATCCGCAGACCACCCGGCAGCAAGCGGGAGCCAGAACCGCGCCCAATGTATTGAACCAGGCGTTTCATGCCGATGCGCCGAACGAAAAATGGGTCAGTGACATCACGTATATCGCTACCCGGGAAGGCTGGCTGTATCTGGCTTCCATCCTGGATTTGTACTCCCGGCGGATCGTGGGTTGGGCGATGGAGGAAACGATGGATGTCAGCCTGGTGGAAAAAGCCTGGCAGATGGCCCTGCTCAACCGTCACCCCTTACCGCAGTTGCTGCATCATTCCGATCGCGGCAGTCAGTACACCAGTGATGCTTACGGGCACTTACTGGAATTGACCCAATGCCAGGTAAGTATGAGCCGCACCGGCAACTGTTACGATAACGCCGCGATGGAGAGTTTCCACGCCACCTTGAAAGGAGAGTGCGCCGATCACCCCTTTGAAACCAAAGCCGAGGCCAAGACGGTCATCTTCGAATTCATTGAGGTTTGGTTCAATCGTCAACGCCTGCATTCAACCTTGGGCTATTGCAGCCCGGTCGAGTTTGAGCAACCTTCTGGACATTAATCCTGTCCACTTTTTCGAGCCGCCCCATCCCGCCTACCAGAAGACCAATCTCGCCTTGAAGAAATGTACCTGCGTTATGCCAATGCGCGTAAACCAGGCAAAGGCAAGAAGTACGACGTTGTCTATCGCATGCGCAATCTGCTGATGGACCGCTGGAACCTGTGGCCGCGCCTAACTTTCTTTTGGAGTTGGAAGGATGAGGATGGAAATGAGATCTTAGACAGCGCCAACAATTATTGTGAACGCTCCATTGGCTGGTGGATCAAAGAGCGCTACCGCTCGATGCGCGGCTACAAACAAGTGCATTCTACACTTGGTATGAGCCGCCTGATCGCCTTTGCTGGAAACCATCTTGCTCATGGTTTGCGCTTGGCCGACTTGATGGCTTAACCCCAGTGAATTGCCAGGGGATAGTCACTTATCCTGTTTATCCACGAATATATTACCAATTCTGGAACGATCACACCATGCCATTCCCAATGAGTCAAAATTCTTGCAGAATTGGGAGATAAAAGTAGCGTAAGCCATGTTTTCCCACACAGATTCAGACACACCTTTGCCATCCAGTTTTTGAGGGATGGGGGAAATATTTACTCACTTCAAAAAATTCTGGGACATTCCACTCTGGACATAGTCAAAAGATATCTGGCGATTGCTCAATACGATGTCGATCATGACCATATTGTCGCATCACCAATGAAGTGCTGGAATCTGGTTTGAGTTTCAGGGGAAGGAATCGCCGGTTTCATTGTTCGGGTTTCCGTGAGGTTGGCGGTTCAAACCAGCCGTATACGTGCATATCTACTGCACAAACGTTCCCGCCATTGGTTACCACTCTCAAAAAATGGGTTGCCTGCATAATCAAGACGTGACTGTCTCAAAGCTGGTGGGTTTTGAAAAAAGAGCAAGCCCGGAGTAAGATAAATTCACCAAAACCCACCTTACTCGAGGGCTTGCCATGTCTATTGTCACCCTACGTCTACCAGAAGTCAAGTACTGTCAGGAAAACCGACCGGAAAAGTGCCCGTATTGTGATGGAGAGACCTTCCAACGCTGGGGCGGGGTAGTCAAACGGGTCAGTGATCCGCACCTGGGAGAGGTATGGGTGTACCGGTATCGCTGCTGTGGGTGCCGGAGGACATTTCGACACTATCCAGTGGGGATCGATCGGGCGCGGCAAACGGCGCGGATGCGCGCATTGGCGGCGATTGTATAGATCTTGGGGATGAGCTACCGCGGTTCCTCCCGATACCTGAGCGCCTTTGGGATTGCTTTGAGCCGCATGAGCATCTGGCGGGATGTACAGGAGCGTGCCGGGCAGCTGGAAAGGGAGCGGTACTGGAAACCGGTGCGTGTGGTTGGGGTAGATGGGGCGTACGTGCGTGGGTGGGGCAAGACCCAACCGGTGCTGGTGGTGGTAGACATGGGCACGGGGGAACCGATAACCGTGGGCTATGTCGATGAGAAAGATCCCCAGGCCGTGAAAGGTTTCCTGGAACCGCTGGTGCAGCGTCTGGGGATCAGCGTCATGGTCACGGATGATCTGGCCAGCTACAAACCGGTGGCCGAAGCCTTGCAGTTGGAGCAGCAGATTTGCCAGTTCCATGTGCGGCGCTGGGTGGGACAGGCAGTACATGAGCTCAAAGCCAGTCTGCCTCCGGAATGGATCGGGGTAGCTGAGGAAGTCCACCACATCCTGCGCGATTTGCCCCCCGAGGGTGACAAGCGCCTGGTGGCCATGTCACGCCAGTTCCCACCCAGTTCCTGGGGGCAGACAGGCCATCCGCTCTCCCCTGTCGATAAGCTACGTGCGATGATCGTCCGTCTGGCGGAGAACTGGGCCAAATTCCGCGTGTTCGACTGGCAGGAAGGGGTGCCGTGGACTAACAACCCCACCGAACAGGTGATTGGAAAGATGAAGATGCGCGCTCGAACGGTGCGGGGTTACAAAAACTGGTCCGGGATGGCCAGTGGGTTGATGGTAGCGGGGGTGGGTGTGGCATAGGTACTCTGCTGGAGGACACGGGGGAATATTCGACCTTGCTCCTTTCTCTATTTCACCAACCATTCTTGGGACAAACATGATCGCCGATCTCGCTTGACAAACCATCCCCATATACCTACAATTCAACGTAATATTTTTCGGACAGGTTCGCTCTTCTTTGAACCCTGTCTTGACAGGAATGTCAGGTGTCTTTCCACCCTGAAGGGGGGTGGGTAAAAATAGAAAGGTGAAACATGCCAAGCAATGACGNGGGGAAAGACCAGGCCTTCGAAGGGATTCCCACCGTGCGGTCAATTCGGGGGAACTGCCGCTCCTTCCTGTGTGAGAAGATCGCCGCCCAACTGCCTGCCTGGCGCGAGCGCGTGTCCAGATTGCTGAAAGAACACGGTAATTTCAAGGTGTCCGATATCACCGTGGACGCCATCTATGGCGGCTTGCGAGGCGTGATCACTCAGGTGAGCGATATATCCTACGTGGACCCTTTGGAGGGCATCCGCATCCGCGGTTATACCATCCCTGATCTGTTGCAAAAGCTGCCCCTTGCTCCGGGATCGAACTACCCCCTTGCCGGCGGGCTGTACTTCCTTCTCATGGCCAATGAGCTCCCCACAATGGAAGAAGCCCTTCTGGTGGAACAGGAATGGAAACGGCGCGAGAAAATACCGCCTTACGTCTACGATGTCCTGGATGCCATGCCCGAAGATACTCACCCGATGACGCTTTTCTCAATCGGCATTCTGGCGATGCAAAACGAATCCCAATTCATGCGCCTGTACGACGCCGGCCTGGTGAAAGAAGATTATTGGGAAGCTTACCTGGACGACAGTTTGAATCTCACCGCTAAGCTGCCTGCTTTGGCTGCTTACATATACAACAAGAAATACCGGAATGGCCAGTTTATCGAATCCGACCCCCAACTGGACTGGAGTGCCAACTTCGCTCACATGATTGGAAAGGGCGACGATCCCGAATTCGTCGACTTCTCTCGCCTGTATTTCGTCCTCCACTGCGACCACGAAGGCGGCAACGTCAGCGCTCACGCCGCCCATCTGGTGGCTACCGCCCTTTCGGACAATTACTACGCCTGCTCGGCCGGTATGAACGGGCTGGCCGGTCCGCTGCACGGCCTGGCCAACCAGGAATGTTTGCGCTGGCTGCTGCGTCTGCGCAGCGCCTTTGACCACTTCCCCACTCCTCAGGAAGTCGAAAGCTATGCCTGGGGCGTACTCAAGGCTGGCCAGGTCATCCCTGGCTACGGTCACGCCGTACTGCGCGTCACCGATCCCCGCTTCACCGCCCTCTACCAGTTCGCCGAGAAGTTTTTCCCCGAAGACGAGATGTTCCGACTGGTAGCCTTGGTCAATGAGGTCATCCCCAAAGTGCTGGCTCAACATGGAAAAGTGAAAAATCCCAAGCCCAATGTGGACGCCATCAGCGGTTCGCTGCTGTATCATTATGGCATCAAGGAATTCGATTTCTATACCGTCTTGTTTGGCGTCAGCCGCAATCTTGGTTTGACCACCCACAATACCTGGGCCCGCGCCTTGGGAAAGCCCATCGAGCGACCCAAATCCATCACCACCCGGATGCTTGAGGATCTGGTGGCGAAATCTTCGTGAACCGTGCCCGCCCCAGGAAACTGGGCGCTCCCACTCCTGGGGCGAGTATGCAAATTTAACGAAAAGTCTGGCTAGCCCAAACGATAGATCGGCTATTCACGGCGCCGGTGGAAACCATGCGGTTGTCCCCGCGTCGAATGGCTCCTGCCTTGTGAGGTGTCTATGACCCTTGTTGAAAAATTGGCCCTTTTCGTTCAGCAGGCTTCATTCGATAACCTCTCCGAAGCAGCTCGGATACAAGCCAAGATCCGCATCCTCGACGCTTTGGGCTGCGCATTCGGCGCCCTGGACGGTGAGCCGGTGCGCATAATCTGCCAGCAAATCGAGGACTTCGATGGCGCGGGCCACTGCACGCTGATTGGGGGCGGGCGCGCCGCTCCCGACCGCGCCGCCTTTTACAACTCTGCCCTGGTGCGCTACTTGGATTACAACGATTCTTACCTGGCGAAAGGCGAAACCTGCCACCCCAGCGACAACCTCGGCGCGGTTTTAGCCGCTGCCGAGTACGCCGGCCGCAGTGGACGCGACCTGTTGACCGCACTGGCAGTGGCCTACCAGGTGCAGTGTCGTTTGAGCGACGTGGCGCCCGTGCGCGCCCGCGGCTTCGACCACACCACTCAGGGTGCCTATGCCGTAGCAGCCGGTGTCTCTAAGGCCTTGGGCCTGGATGCTTCTCACACGGCTAACGCGGTCGCCATCGCCGGCACAGCTTACAACGCCCTGCGCGTGACCCGCACCGGGGCCCTTTCCCATTGGAAGGGGCTGGCATATCCCAATACGGCATTTGGCGCTACCCACGCCGCATTCTTGGCTATGCGCGGCATCACCGGTCCCCTCGAAGTGTTTGAGGGCAACAAGGGCTTTATGGAAACCATCGCCGGCCAATTCACCCTCGATTGGGAAAAGGAGGATCTGGAACGCATCACCCACACCATCGTCAAACGCTACAACGCTGAGGTGCACTCGCAGGCCACCCTGGAGGGTATCCTGGAACTCCAGGCCGAGCACCCTTTTCGCGCCGGGGATGTCGAGAGCATCGACATCGAAACTTTCGACGTGGCCTATCACATCATCGGCGGGGGCGAGGAGGGGGATAAACGCGTCGTGCGCACCAAGGAAGAGGCCGATCACAGCCTGCCTTACATGGTCGCCGTCGCCATCCTGGATGGCCAGGTGATGCCCGAGCAGTACCTGCCCGAGCGCATCCGCCGCGCAGATGTGCAGGCGTTGTTGCAAAAAGTCACCATTCGGCCTTCCGACGATCTGTCGCAGCGCTTCCCTCAGCAGATGCCCTGCCGCATCCGCGTGACGCTCTCAGATGGACGTCAGCTCTTCAAGGAGAAGACCGATTACGAAGGCTTTGTCACCCGCCCGATGAGCTGGAGCACCGTCCGGGAGAAGTTCGACCGCTTAAGCCGCGCCCACCTGGACGATCATCTCCGTGACGAAATCGCCGCGGCGGTCGCCAGCCTGGAAACCATCCAGGTATCTGATCTCACCCATCTGCTCTCCCGCCGCAGCCGCTCAACCGGCATAGTGTAGAACGGGTTTGTAACCTAACGGCTATATCCTTACGGAAATACTGGTAATCGATCAAAGGAGGATCAAAATGTCTGTGCCACAGTCTCCTGATGACGAGCGGGCTTTCCCATTCCTGCGCATCAACCAGCGCCAGAACAAGCCCCGCACTCGTGGGGTCACTGAAATCCGCGGCCCCTATTATTCCCCCATGGGCGTGCGTTACCTCCAGGACATTCTAGAGACTATGGGCGCTTACGTGGACGTGCTCAAATTTGCCGGCGGTTCCTTCAGCCTGATGCCGCGTAAGGCGGTCAAACAATTGATCGACACCTGCCACCAGCACGACGTATTGGTCTCTACCGGCGGATTCATCGAACACGTGCTCACCCTCGGTCCAGAGGCTGTCAGCCAGTACATCCAGGAATGCAAGGAATTGGGTTTTGATATCATCGAAGTCTCGGCCGGCTTCATCACCCTGCCCACCGATGATTGGCTGAGGCTGGTCGAAAAGGTACAAAAAGCCGGCCTGAAAGCCAAGCCGGAAGTAGGCATCCAGTTTGGCGCCGGCGGCGCCACCGCTGAATCCGAACTGAAGGCCGAAGGCACCCGCGACCCCGGCTGGGCCATCCTGCAGGCCAAACGCTTCATCGACGCTGGCGCCTACATGATTATGATCGAATCCGAGGGCATCACCGAGAATGTCAGCGAGTGGCGCACCGACGTGGTGGCCAGGATCATCGATGCGCTGGGGCTGGAAAAGCCCATGTTCGAAGCCGCCGATCCTGAGGTGTTCGCGTGGTACGTCAAGAATTACGGCCCCGAGGTCAACCTGTTCGTTGACCACAGTCAGATCGTTCAGTTGGAGTGCCTGCGATCAGGAATCTGGGGCACCAAGAGTCTGTGGGGCAGGGTATTGACCTATAAAGAATAGAAATGCGCATGATCGGGGCGCGGTCGCGAGCCAATGAACCGAATTCTGGCGGAATCGCCGTGCCCCGTCAGCTTTATGGGGTCTTCTTCGAATCCGCGTGCTCTACATAAACGCGGTATGCGTCGTTCACCGTGCGCACATCCCAGGCGGCCTCCAGAGGGATATGGATGCCTTTCTCCTCCATATGCATCATCATCTCAACCATTTTTAACGAGTCGACCATCAGGTCGGTGAGGAAAGACGCCTCAGGTGTCAATCGGGTCTCCTCAATTTGCAATTCATCGGCCAGCAAGCGGCGGAATTCCTCGAATGTGACCGGACCGCCATGAGGTGCATCGCTCATCGGTTTCTTCCCTCCTCCATCTCCTGAATGGCCTCCTCTCGGAGGCGGTACTTTTGCGGCTTGCCGTTTTCGGTGCGCGGAAAATCGTCCACGAATCGCACCTCTGCCGGGATCTTATACGCTTCGAGTTCGGCGCGGCAGTATTCCAATACCTCGCCCGCCGTCATGCTTTGGCCCTCCTTAAGCCGGATGAACGCCCACACCGCTTCTCCCTCCAACGCCGATGGGACTCCGACCACGGCCGACTCGAGAATCTTAGGGTGCGCGTCCAGGTATGCCTCGATCTCGCCCGGGTAGACATTTTGCCCGGCGCGGATGATCATGTCCTTCTTGCGCCCGACGATGCGCAGATATCCTTGCTCGTCGATCATTCCCAGATCACCAGTGTAATACCATCCCTCCTCGTCTACCACCTGTGCGGTCGCCTCCGGCGCATGATAGTAACCCAGCATGACGCTGTCGCCCCGGAAGGCGATTTCGCCTACCTGCCCGCGAGGCAGTTCACGGNGCTGCTCGTCAACGATCTTTATCTCGATCCCGGGTAGCGGCTTTCCGACGGTGGCGATCTGATGCTCATCCGAATCGCCAATGCTGGGTACGGCCATCCCNCCGGCCGTTTCGGTCATGCCAAAACCAATATGCACTGCGCAGCCGAAGCGGGTGCGAATCTGACGCGCCAGCTCGGGCGGACAGGGCGCTGCGCCTGTTCCGCAGATCAGCAATGAAGACAGATCNTATCGGTCAAAATTCTCCAATGCCAGCATGAGCTGATACGCGACCGGCACCGCCACAAGGATGGTTACCTTCTCCCGTTCGATCAGCTCGAGCGCCTCACGGGGGTGGAACCGCCGCATCACCACCATCCGATCGCCCATTAACATGCCCTGGAACATGACCTCCAACCCGGTGATCGTGTGCCATGGCGCGGTCGAGAGAAAGGTCTGCGGCTTGCCGATCACCCTCAGCAACCTGGTGCGGTAGCGCGCCAGCACCTTTGCAGTCTCGCCAACCATCTTTAGACTGGGATTCCGCATCCACAGTTCGCGGATTTTAAGGCTGGCCACCACGGGAGCAATCAGGCTGCGGTGGCTGTGCATGGTACCTTTGGGCGCGCCGGTCGTCCCGGATGTGTACAGCAAAGCCATTAAATCTTCCGGCCTGACGTCTACGCTCGGTTCCGGCAATCCGCGTCCAATGGCAATCACCTCCTCGAGGCTGTGAGCGCGATCCTGGCTCTCCCCGGCCAGGATCAGGTGCCGGAAACCGGCTACTTGCTCGAGCACACCAGCTTCAGGCGCGCTCTCGGCGACCATGGCGGCCGGTGTACAATCGACCAGCACCTCGGAAAGCGTTCGCGCCCGTAATTGTGTGTTGAGCGGTACGACTACCAGGCCCACTTGTGCAGCCGCGAAAAACGTACACACGTATTCAGGTCCTGGCGAGAGCTGCATGGCGATGACATCCCCTTTGTGCAGGCCAAGTGACGCCAGGCCCGCCGCCAGAGCGCGCACGCGGCCCGCCAGCTCTCCGTAGGTCACCCGCTGTTCGCCGCACACCAGCGCTTCCTGTCGGGGCCGCTCATCCGCCACCGAAAAGAACGCCTGCGCCAGTGTCATCTGCGTACTCAGCATCTCCCCGTTTTCCTTCCAGTTGCTCGCTTGTTACAACACCATTTTATAGATACGGTAATGCTTGTAGCGCTCTGCTCCCAGCCGGTAAGCGATCAAATTCACCGCCGGGTTGTACTCCGAGGTCACGGAACCGTCTAGCCAGGCGTAACCCTTTTGATAGAACGCCTTTAGCGTCTCTAGATAGAGCAAGGCATCGATCCCTCGCCGTCGGTACTCCTCCAGCACACCCATCAGTTTGAAGGTGATTACGTCCACCTTGCGCACCAGTCCGCGGATGCGCAGCCAGTTGAAGGGGAATAGACGCCCGTTCAGGTGGATCAGCACACGGTTGATATCTGGAAAGGCAATGCAGAATCCGATCGGTTTGCCGGCCGCTTCGGCGAACAGCGCCAGGTCTGGATCGATGAACAGTTTGAGGCGGTTCGCCATGCTGATGAAATCTTCTTCCGGCATGGGTACGAAGTCGGGCAGGTGATTGAGGGTGGCGTTGAAAAGAAAATGAGCGGTCTTGACCTCCTCATCCCAGCGCTTCATATCCAGCTTCCNAATNGTNACATTGACTGCTCGCCTGCCTACATCCGCCACCTCGAGCAGTTCGCTGGGGATTTTTCCCAGCTCATCGCCGATCTGCTCGCGGAAAGCCCGCCAGGCATACAGATCGTGATCTTTCTCCATGCCGTAGCGCTCGAGAAAATCCTTGTAGTAAAGCGGCGTGTGCGCTTCGAGCATCACCGGCGGGCAGTCGGCTCCCGCTACCAAAACTCCTGGTTGATCATTTTCGCCGAAGTTGGTTGGCCCCCGCATCATTTCCATGCCCCGTGAGCGTAGCCACTCGCAGGCAGCATCCAGAAGATGCCTGGCCACCTCGTAATCTTCCAGCACCTCGAAGAATCCAAAACCGCCAATTTTCTTACCGGTATGTTCGACGACGTTTCGATCCACAAATGCAGCGATTGTCCCCGCCAATTCATTCCCGCGGTAAGCCATGAAAAGCGCGATCTCCGCCCGCTTGTAAAACNCCCCTTTGGCCGGATCCAGCATGTCCATCATATCCGCGATGAGCGGCGGCACCCAGTTCGGATCGTTTTTGTACACTTTCCAGGGAAAACGCACGAATTCGTAGCGTTCTTTGCGTGTGACCACCGGCCTGACCTGTATGGAATCCTCCATCGCCCTCTCCATTCGCTTGTCGCGATCTGGTTCTGGTTGCCGATTGGCTCAATCTTCGGGATGGTACATATATGCCGCCATGTCGCCGACGAACTCTGGCAGGTTCGTGTGTCCCAGCANTTGGCGGATCGCGGCCGCCTCTCCGGTGTGATACCAGTAGTGGTAGATCGTACGCAGCAGCAGCGTGCCCACATTTTCACTGATCCGGCGACCATTCCGTTCGAAGAACGTCACCATTGTTTGGGGGGTGAGGGTATCCAGGTAGCGGTCGGCAGCCTGGGTGATCTCTTCCCAGGCCGCCCACATTTCGGTCAGCGGCGGCGTACTCGCCGGACTCCCATAACCGACCAGCGCCTTGAGCTCGGGGTGCAGTTCCTGCTTCTGGGCGAAGAGCAGCCAGTAGCGCGTCTCCTGGTTGGCCATGTGACCCACTATCCAGGAGATGCAGTTCATCGGCCCGAGGCGCTTGACCGCATCTTCCTCCGATACCCCTTCCAGACCACGCTTGAACTCGCTGCGCGCGAAACGCAGTTGCTCGACAAGTAGGTGAGCCGCCATCAGCAATTTGCCTCCTCTTTCGTTAAAGCGCTTCATCCCATTTTATGCCGTCCCGCGGAAAGCGCAAATCGGAAGCGTATGCCTGTCGGCAATTCCGCTGAAATGGGAGATAAGATCTGAACATCGTCATTCTTGTATATCTTTTTCATATGTCTTTCTTTCGTTTTTTTAACAAAGCGTGCTTAATTAAATTTGCAAAAGACGAATTAATAAGGAGGTGATGATCTATGCTCGCATATGAGTATGGTCTCGCAATCCTTCGCATCGTCTTAGGGCTGCTTTTCATCGGTCATGGTGCCCAGAAACTGTTCGGTTGGTTCGGAGGCCTTGGCTGGAAAGCCACCAAGGAGCGAATGAGCTCCCTGGGTTTTAAGCCCGCCGGCTTCTGGACTGCGGTCGCCGCTTTGGTTGAATTGTTGGGTGGCCTGGGTCTGACTTTCGGTTTCCTCACCCCGATTGCTGCAGCGCTGATCTTGGGTGCATTGCTGATGGCCATCGTCAAAATCTACGCGCCGAAAGGTCTTTGGAGCGCAAACGGTGGAGCCGAGTATCCTCTTTTGGCTTTGCTCCTGTCGGCCTTCATCGGTCTTTACGGGCCTGGGAGCTATGCCCTTGACACCCTTCTGAAGATAAACCTGCCCATTCCCTCGGTGCAGGTATTCTGGATCGCCGCAGCCGTTGCTGTGGTGGGCGTCATCATCGGCTTGCTGACCAGCCAGCCCTCCCAACAGGTTCAGAGCCAAAAGAGCCAGAGCTAGTCCTGACAGTTTCATCCCATGAAGCCGGTTTATAACCGGCTTCATGTTTTCAAAGCGTTATGCAATAAGCGAAACAGATCTCATTGCCTGGGAAATGGAGACCTTCCGTTTTCGTTGCTATGGGTATGCACATTGGACGGATTAGGGAGAGTGGTAAGGATGGAAATCACATCATTTGCCTCACCGGATGCTCGCATCGCTGTGATCGGGAACTATGTCCCGCGCCAGTGTGGTATCGCCACATTTACCGCTGATCTATGTGATGCTTTGGCTGCTGAGTTCCCCCACCGGGAAGTGCTCGCTTTGGCCATGAATGATACCGAACAGGGATATTCCTATCCGGAAAGGGTCAGGTTCGAGATCCCGGACAATGATCTCTCCGCCTATCGAACCGCAGCGGATTTTCTTAACGTCAATCAGGTCGATGCCGTCTTTCTCCAACACGAATTTGGCATATTCGGCGGACAGGATGGCAATTATATCCTGGCTTTGTTGCGTGAACTCCGCATGCCGGTTATAACCACCCTCCATACAATTTTGCGCCAGCCGACCGAATCGCAACGTAAGATCATGATTGAGCTCGCTAAACTTTCCGACCGTTTGATCTCCATGAGCCGGAAAGGGGTGGATTTCTTGCGCGAAATTTACGCGATCCCTGTCGATAAAATCGACCTGATCCCGCACGGCATACCGGATATCCCGTTCGTCGATCCGAATTATTACAAAGATCAATTCGGATTAGAGGGCAAACAGACGATTTTGACCTTTGGCCTGATAAATCCCAATAAGGGCATCGAATATGTTATCCAGGCGCTGCCCAGGGTGGTCAAGCGTCATCCCAACGTCTGTTATGTTGTTCTGGGAGCCACACACCCTCATGTCATCCGCCATGACAATGAAATCTATCGCTTGTCGTTGCAGCATCTGGCTGAAGTGAATAACGTTGAAGATTACGTGATTTTCCACAACCGTTTTGTCTCATCGAAAGAACTGATCGAATTCATCGGCGCAGCCGACATTTACATAACCCCCTACCTTAACCAGGAGCAGATCACTTCCGGTACCCTGTCTTATGCGCTGGGCGCAGGAAAGGCCATCATCTCTACCCCGTATTGGCATGCTCAAGAGCTTCTCGCCGATGGACGCGGATTGCTTGTTCCTTTTCGGGATCCCGATGCCATTGCCGATAAGATCAACTGGCTATTGGAAAATGAAACGGAGCGGCATGCTATGCGCAAGCGGGCCTATCAATATGGCCGCACAATGATATGGAAACAGGTCGCCAGGCAGTATTGGAAAAGCTATGAGCTCGCCCGCCTGGAGCGCAGCCGCGCAGCCCACAAGACCTTTATTACAAAAACACTAGAAAAACGACCTAAAGACCTGCCAGCCATTAAACTCGACCACCTGCTTCTCCTGACCGATGATACTGGCATTCTTCAGCATGCAATCTACAATACCCCAAATTACAATTCTGGTTATACGACCGACGATAATGCCAGAGGTCTGGTCCTTGCTACCCTTCTTTCTAATTTACAGGGAAATGAGACCCCGTTCATGAACGGTTTGGCGGAACGGTTCCTGGCATTTTTATGGTATGCCTATAACCCTGATAATCAGCGATTTCGCAATAACCTGGCCTATGATCGTCGTTGGTTAGAGGATGCGGGATCCGAAGATTCTCATGCGCGAGCCATCTATGCATTGGGGACGGTCGCAGGCCGGTCGAGCTCGGATCAATTGCAGGCCAACGCCGCCTATTTATTAACCCAGGGCCTGCCCGTTATCAGCTCATTTACAAGTCCCCGCGCCTGGTCATATGCGATCGTCGGTTTGGATGAATATTTGCGTCGTTTCCCCGGCGATAGGAAAGCCCGCCAGACTTTAGAACAACTCGCTTACAGACTCATGAATTTGTATCAAGACAATCATGGAGAGGATTGGCTCTGGTTTGAAGATCGGTTGACCTATTGCAATGCAATCCTGCCTCGTGCGTTGATCCGGGCTGGCGCGACCATTTCATCAACAGACATGTTGGACGTGGGCTTGAACGCTCTCAACTGGTTGCTGCGTATTCAACGGCCGGGAACCGATTATTTCGTACCGATTGGAACGAATGGGTTCTACAAACGCGGCGGGGAACGAGCCCGATTTGACCAACAACCTGTTGAAGCTCAGGAAACGATCTCTGCTTGCCTGGACGCGTATCGAATTACCGGAGAGCCCCGTTTATATAAAGAAGCTCATCTGGCTTTCGAATGGTTCCTGGGTTGGAATGACCTCAATCTGCCCCTGTATAACCCGTCGAATGGCGGGTGCCATGATGGTCTTCACCCCGACCGCGTCAACCAGAATCAAGGTGCCGAATCCACTTTGGCCTTTATAATGTCTTTGGCGGAATTGCGCCTGATCGAAATCGAAGCTAATATCTCACANAACCAAATCTATGCGGGAGAGATGAATGAAATCAAAACGTCAAACGCTGTTCCATCGTCATCCGAATAATCCGATCCTGACTCCTGCAGATTGGCCTTATGACGCCAATACCGTTTTTAATCCCGCGGCTACGATCCTCCCAGACGGCAGCACGCTCCTGTTGTGCCGCGTAGAAGATAGGCGCGGTATTTCCCACTTAACCGCTGCGCGTTCCGCCAATGGGGTGAGCGGCTGGAGAATCGATCCACAGCCAACGTTGTTGCCCGATCCAGTTCATTACCCTGAGGAAATCTGGGGCATCGAGGACCCACGCATCACCTACATCCCNGAATTGAGCCAATATGCGGTNACCTACACCTCTTATTCCCGCGGCGGTCCGGGAGTTTCATTGGCTTTGACTGAAGATTTTGTCCATTTTGATCGCAAGGGCGTGATCATGCCGCCCGAAGACAAGGATGCTGCCTTGATGTCCCGGCGTTTTGGCCAGCATTGGGCGCTGATCCACCGGCCAATGACCACCATGGGCGCCCATATATGGATATCATTCTCTCCTGATTTGCGCCATTGGGGCAGCCATCGCATGATCCTGGAAGCCCGNCGCGGCGCCTGGTGGGACGCCAACAAGATCGGCCTGTGCGCCCCACCCCTCGAGACGCCCGAAGGCTGGCTGATCCTCTATCACGGCGTCCGNCAGACCGCCTCAGGCAGCATCTACCGCCTGGGACTGGCTCTCTTCGACCGCCAGACCCCCGAACGCTGTCTGCTGCGCAGCAATACCTGGATCTTCAGCCCGGAGGAGCCTTACGAACGTTTCGGGGACGTGGACAACGTCGTCTTTCCCTGCGGTTGGACGGTGGGCCAGGATGGGGATACGATCTATCTTTACTACGGAGCGGCCGACACCTGCGTCGGCTTGGCTACCGGCAGTCTGCGCGAAATCCTCGACTGGCTCAAAACCGACGGCTCCCCGCCTCAGGCCATCGAGCGCTGATATCGCCTCGGGGCAGCGCATTTAGCCCGCTCACAATCTACCTGACCCCAACCTCTATCGGCCTCGACCAGCCAGGAGGGCATGGTTGGTTTATGGCTCATTGACAACCCACCCTTTCCTCTTTTTTGCAGATTTGACCTCTCCCGTTCGAGCTGATCGTGACCAACCTGTGTTTTAATATTCGTGGTTATATTTTTCTACTTTCTTGATACAGATCATTTCACACTTTGGTCTTTTATTCGGGAGAAACCTTCATGCTGAACCCTTCCAATCTTCAACGCATCCAGACTGCCATATCCTCTCTCCATATATGGCCGGTTGTCCTCATAGTCGGAAATATGTTTTTTAATATCGTGGCCAATGTGGCTTTCAAATATTCCGCCGACAGCCCCAACCTGCGCGGTCTCCTTCTCTGGCAGGTTGTGGGCAACCTTGCCGGACTGATCACCGTCATCACCCTGACCTGGTTGCTGCGCTACATGCCGCTNCACGTGGCTTTCCCGATGACCACCGGACTGGCCGTGATCGGAGTTCAGGTAATTGCGAGCTGGTTATGGTTCGGCGAAACGATTTCACCCGGGCGCTGGATGGGCGGCTTCCTCGTAGCCGCCGGCATCGTCCTGCTCAGNGGAAAATGAGCCATGCGCGCCATAATCCGTTCGTTCGACCATTGGCTGGCGAGCGTAGAAGGCGTCTTCCCNTTCAGCGACGATCCAGAGTGCATCCTGCGTCTTCAAGANGGGCGCGCGCCTCACCAACTGCCATTGCCTGAGGGCCCGGTCAATGCGGGCGAACCAGTGCTGTTCATCCATCTATGGAATGAGCGCTTGCCGCTCTACCCGCCGAGCGGCCCGGATTTGTCTTGGGCCGCCCTTGTATTTCGCCGGTTCATCCATTCGCTCGAGCTTGCGGCGCGGTATCTCCGCTCTCAGCCTCAATATCACGTCATGAGGGCGATCGGCGGCGTCTCGGTGCTGCTCCCGGCTGCTAACCGCGCCGGCCAGACCCATCCTCTGGTGAGCATGGGTTTCACCCTTTTTCCATACCGCAGCCGTCTGGGCAGTTTTGGCATCTTCTGGGAGAATTTTTATTCCTGGTGGGTCATGTGGGCGTATAACCCCGCCAGCCACCAAGGGCGTAGCCTGTTCAGCCTGCAGCGCACAGAAATGTGGATGCANGTGGAGCGATTCCTGCAAAGATACGGCCGCGAGGAAATTTTGAAAGAGACTGCACCGGCGTCGGGCAATCAATGAATCCTGATGATTCCGCTTGACATTGTCCCATATCACCTCTATACTGTGATCAGCCTTCACCCAGCCGACATCAGGCGAATACGGTTGCTGGCAGGTGGAGTAAGCGGCGTGCCTGCCCAAATTATCGGTAATCAGCACCCATACGAAAGGAAAATAACCCATGTATCGCCCACGTCATGCCCTGACCTGCATTCTCCCTCCCCATATCATCCAGAAGATCACCGAAAACGGCTCTGCCGAACAGCGCAAATGGGCTCTCCAGACTCTGGAAACGACTGCCCAATTCCGCGGTCAGCGCCTGGCGATCACCCGAGGTCGTGCAGCCGCCGTCGAAGAGGGCGCCGCCGGCGGCGTCAAACAGCGTAAAGTATATAGCGCCGATAATGGCTCATCCCTGCCCGGACGGCTCGTGCGCAGCGAAGGCGATCCCGCCGTCGGCGACCCAGCCGCCGATGAAGCCTACGATGGGGCCGGCAGTACCTACGACCTTTATTGGGATGTCTATCAACGTAATTCGATTGACGANCACGGNATGGAAATTGACTCGACCGTTCACTATCAACAAAATTACGACAACGCCTTTTGGAATGGCCAGCAGATGGTCTACGGCGATGGCGATCAAAACCTGCCTCCCGATCAGCGCCTGTTCAACCGTTTCACCATCGCCGTCGATGTGATCGGCCACGAGCTCACCCATGGAGTCACCCAATATGAGGCTGCCCTGGTATACCAGGATCAGCCGGGTGCGCTGAACGAATCTTTTTCCGATGTGTTCGGTTCGTTGGTCAAGCAGCGGGCGCTCGGCCAGACGGCTGCTCAGGCCGATTGGCTCATCGGCGAGGGCTTGTTCACCGCCAATGTGCACGGCGTTGCCTTGCGATCGATGAAAGCTCCCGGCACGGCTTACGATGACCCCATTCTGGGCAAAGACCCGCAGCCCGCCAATATGTCCGCTTATGTCAACACCACCAGCGATAACGGCGGTGTGCATATCAATTCAGGCATCCCCAACCATGCCTTTTATGTGACGGCGGTGGAAATCGGCGGAAACGCCTGGGACAAAGCCGGTAAAATCTGGTACCTCACCCTGCGAGACCACCTGCGGTCAACCTCCAACTTCCAGGCCGCCGCCGATCTTACCTATGCGGTGGCCGGCGACCTGTTCGGCGCCAACAGCCTGGAGCAGCAGGCGGTGCAGAAAGGCTGGGCGGCGGTCGGCATCACCGTAAACGCCGCCTCACCCCAGCCGGGATGCTTGCCTGGTCTGCTCAATATTTTCCGCCCGCAGGCGCGTACCAGCCGCTGATCTCGCCGCGCCTGCCTGGATGTTACCGGGATGAAAATTAATTTTGAGCGCTCAGGCGGCTTTGCTGGCATGATTTTCTCGACCAGCATCGATACCGAGAAAATGGCTGCGGAGGACGCCCGCCAGATCGAGAGCCTGGTCGCCTCCAGCGGCTTCTTCGACCTACCCGAGAAAATTACCTCGCCCACCCCCGGCGCCGATCGTTTCGTCTATCGCCTGTCCGTGGAGCACGCCGGTCGCCGCCATCAGGTGGAAGTGACCGAATCGGCTGTACCTGAGGAGCTGGACCCGCTGATCCGTCACCTCAGCCTTTTGGCGCGCCCGCGGCGCTGATCCGGTCGGCTCGGTTTCGCCTCGCCGCTCGGAATCCAAACGGCGTGGCAGTTGCATTTTTCACCTTTCTCAGCCTATAATTTGATCATAACCATTGCGCTGGTCATTATAAAAGCGCCTGATATCATCTGCGCGAATTCGGGGAGAATTATGGCCGAGATCACCCGCAAAGAATTGATCCTGGCGCTCATCGGCGCCAGCAGTCAGCCTCGCATGGCTGGCTTGGATCTGAGCGACCTGGATATGAGTCATCTGGCCCTGGCTTATGCCATCCTGAGCCACTCCGACCTGGTCGGCTCCGACCTCAGCAAAACCGACCTTACCGGCGCCAATCTGAGCGAGGCCAAGTTGAGCAACGCAGTCATGCAGAACACCGTTTTGACCAGCGCCGATCTCACCCGCGCCGATCTGCGCTACGCCAACCTTTCGCGCAGCGTGCTCTCCTGGGCTGTCTTGGTCGAGACGATCCTCTCCTTCGCCAATCTCACTTCAGCCGACCTGAGTCATGCGAATATGAAAGGTTGCGACCTCAAAGAAGCAGTGCTCGCCAAAGCCAACCTCTCTGGCGCCGACCTGAGTAAGGCCAACCTCACCAAGGCCAATTTGACCGAAGCCAATCTCAGCGATGTTGACCTCACGGGCGCCAACCTGGGCGGCGTGGACCTGACTGCCGCCAATCTGAGCGGCGCCAATCTGCAGGGCGCGGTCATCAACCAAATCCAGCTAAACCATGCCGCCTCGCTGCAAGGCGCGGTGTTGCCCGACGGCGCCCGTCACCCCTGATCGGTCTTTTCGAGGGCCCATTGGCAGAAATCACGCGCAAAGAGCTGATCCTCCTCCTCATCCGTTCGGGTGAGCATCCCCGTCTGCGCAATGTCGATCTGAGCGGTCTGGACCTGCGCGGTTTTCATCTGCAGGGCGCCGATCTTTCCCAGGCTGAGTTGGTCGAATCCGATCTGAGGCAGGTAAACCTGCGCGAAGCTAATTTGGAGCGAGCCCTCCTCGCCCAGGCAGATCTGCGCCAGGCCGACTTGCGGCGTGCATACTGTCGCGGCGCTAACTTCCGTCTGGCCAGCTTCGCTCAGGCGCTTGTCAAAGGCGCAATCTTCGACCATGCCAGCTTCGCTGGCGCCAACCTGGAAGGGGTGGATCTNACCGGCGCTAGCCTGGTCGACGCGGATTTCACCCGCAGCCTGCTTAAAGGTGCCCGTCTGACTGCCGAACAGCTCGCCAGCATCCACTCGCTGGCCGGCGCCATCCTTCCCGATGGGACGAAAAACGACTGAAGGAATTCCCTTATCGATGCACACAGATGGGCTGAAACCTCACACTCCCCCCAAACTTGAGAACAATGCACGCCCTCTTACATGGTTGCCTGCCCTCCTGTGGGTGTTTACCGCAGTGTGGGTGCTCTCCATGTCCATCTTGTTAATCCTGCGGCCTGATTTCCTCCGCGCCGAACCAAGCGCATCGGCCGGCCCGACTCCGGCTTCATCGAACAAGGCTGCCGTTCAGCTTCCATCGCTGCCCGGCGATGCTCCTGTAACCAGCATCATCCGACGGATCACACCCCACACCGTGAAAGCCCAAAACGGGCGCATGGACGTGATCGAATACACCGTCGTCAGCGGTGATTCGATCTTCGGCATAGCCAAGCAGTTCGGCATCCAGCCGGAAAGCGTGCTTTGGGCTAACTATGATGTGCTCCGGGACGATCCGCACATGATCTCCATCGGCCTGAAGTTGAAGATCCCCCCTGTGGATGGCGTGTATTACCAGTGGAAAGCCGGCGATACCCTGGAAGGCGTGGCCAGGCAGCTCGGCGTGGATCCGCTGGACATCACTTCCTGGCCGTCCAACCATTTAGATGTTACCAACCCGGTGATAGCCCCCGGTTCCTACGTGATGGTCAAAGGCGGGCATCGAGAATTCCGTACTTGGGTCGTGCCAACCTTCGCGCGCGGTCCTGCGGGAGTTAACAAAACTGTGTATGGCCCTGGCGCCTGCGATACCGGCGAAGGCGGCGCCTATGGCAGCGGCTATTTTGTCTGGCCGACCGTCAATCACTACCTTTCGGGCAACGACTTTTGGTCAGGTCACCTCGCCATTGACATCGCCGCCCTGACTGGCACGCCGGTTTACGCGGCCGACAGTGGCGTGGTGGTTTACGCCGGTGTGATCGGCGGCGGGTATGGCAACATGGTGATGATCGACCATGGCAACGGCTATCAGACGGTTTATGCCCACCTTAGCCGCTTTGCCGTGCGGTGCGGCATCAGCGTCAGCCAGGGTCAAATCATCGCTTATGCTGGTAGCACCGGCAACTCAACCGGCCCTCACCTGCACTTTGAGGTGCGCTACTACGGCGCCTTTATCAATCCATGGCAGGTGCTGCCCTGAAACGCTGTTTTCATACAATCGCAGGGATAAAAAAACAAACCCGGTAGTCTAACTGCCGCCGGGTTTCTTGATCGCATCGCATCAGATCATCGTCGCAATAAAGTGAAGCCAAAATTCGGCCCCTGTCCGGCGTGGAAGGCGAGCTGTGTCCATAAATAGCCCATCGCCTCTAGCGCATGCGCCACAGAAAGCGGGCCGGCATCCACCGGCTCGAAACCGATCTCGCGCCCCAATCGCGCCACGACACCCTTGGCGGATATGTCGTCGCTGCACATGAACAGGACTTCCTTGCCACCGGCGAACTCCGGCTGGACGATGTGCTGCCAGTAGATGGTGTTGAACGCCTTCACCACAGTGGTCGAAGACATCCAGCGGGCGATCTTCTCTGCCCCTGAGCTGCCATGTACCGCCGTAGCCGGGTCCTCTTCGCCTGGCAGATAGGGATTCGTGCAGTCCACGAGCACCCGGTTGCCCAGCGGGCCCATCGTGCGGACACTTTCGTAGACCGCAAACCACGGCACGGCCAGTACCACCACTTCGCCGAAATCGCCCGCCTCGCCGATCGTCGCCACCCGNGCTCCCTTGCCGATTGCATCAGCCAGCGGCTGGGCATGGCTTGGATTGCGGGACCCAAAGCAGATGCTATGCCCGGCCTGCGCCCAGCGCCGCCCCAGGCTGCTCCCCATCTTTCCGGTTCCTATGATCCCTATCTTCATCCCTGCCTCCTGGTGACTTTTCCCACGATCATTGTACCCCAAAGGCCAGAAATCACCCCGCAATACTTCCTCCCGCTCTCAGGTTGACGCTTCCCAGGATTTTCCTTCCTCGAACTCGGTTTTCCCAAAGTGGGATGAAAAGAGGCCAAACTACTTGCATTTTCGCAGGAATGTGGCTATACTGTGTGTACTAGTGGAAAAAAGTGGGAAATTGTGGAACGCCGGAAGTCCTCCGGCGTTCCCCACGACTAGGAGAATTAGAACAAATGTTTCTTGGTCAGTACGAACATACCATCGACGAAAAAGGGCGGCTGACCATACCGGTGCGTTTCCGCGCGCCGCTGGAAGGAGGCGCCTACGTCACCCAGGGATTCGACCAGAACCTGATCATACTGACCGCCGATTCCTTTCAACAAATGTACGAACGGGTGAAAGATCTCAGCGTGACCGACCCAACNTCGCGCATGCTGCGCCGCCTGATCTTCTCCAATGCCGATCGCGTCGAGGTGGACCGCGCCGGCCGTATCCTGATACCTCAGTTTTTGCGCCAGGCGACCGGACTGGAAGGCAGCGCGGTGGTCGTCGGCGCCGGCGAGTACTTCGAAATCTGGTCACCGGCGCGTTGGGCTGAACAGAACCGGAAACTGCAGGAAAGCGAGGCAAACGCCCAACGCTTCGCGGCCCTGGAATTGCCCATCCGTTGACGATGGACGCCCAGGGTAAGGGGGCATCCTTCCCTCACCAACCCGTACTTTACCATGAGATCCTTCGATTACTGCGCCCACAAAGCCCAGGCCGGTACGTGGACTGTACAGTCGGCGCAGGGGGGCACGCCTGGGGCATCCTGGAAGCCAGCAGTCCGGCCGGTAAGCTCTTAGGCTTGGATCTGGATCCGCTGGCGTTGCATATCGCCCGGCAGCGCCTGGCTCCTTTCCAAGATCGCGTCATTTTGGTCCAGGCCTCTTTTACCACTCTGCCCGAGCAGCTCAATCGTTTGGGATGGGATTCAGTACACGGGATCGTGGCTGATTTGGGGGTTTCGTCTATTCAGCTCGATTCTCCCGACCGCGGTTTCTCATTCCAGAACGATGGCCCATTGGATATGCGCTTCGATCCGGCTAACCCGATCACCGCATCCGACCTGGTGAATGATCTGCCCGAGGATGATCTGGCGGATATCCTCTGGCAGTACGGCGAAGAAAGAGCATCTCGGCGGATTGCCCGCGCCATCGTGCACGCCCGACCATTGCGCACGACCCGCCAGCTAGCCGAGGTGATAGCCCGGGTAAGCGGCGGTCACAGGGGGCATATCCATCCGGCGACGCGCACCTTTCAGGCTTTGCGGATTGCGGTCAATCAGGAGTTGAAAGCGCTTGAGGAGTTCCTGCCGCTGGCAGTGCAGGCTCTCCTTCCTGGCGGCCGCCTGGCCGTCATCGCCTTTCACTCGCTCGAAGACCGCATTGTCAAGCAGTATTTTCGCACCGAAAGCCGGGATTGCATCTGCCCGCCGGAGCAACCGGTTTGTACCTGCGGCCATAAGGCCAGCTTGATTGAAATCACCCGCCGTCCAATCGTCGCGGGTGAAGAAGAAATCCGAAATAACCCGCGCTCTCGAAGCGCCCGCTTGCGTGTGGTCGAGAAACGCGCACTGGCATGATAAGTGCATGGGCTTCTGTAGCATTTCCACTAACTGGGAACGCCCATCCTTTTCAAGCTCACGCGTTTATACCGATGGCATCTCTATGAAAAACCGACTTATCCAAGCTTATAAACAGGCCCCCTGGAGAGTCCAGCTCCAATGGATCGGTTTGTTCCTCCTCGGTCTGGTCACCATTGCATCGGTCGCCGGTATTTACCTGAACATCTCTGCCCGCACCTCAACCATTGGGCGCAATATACAACAAATGGAAGCCCAGAGCGAGCAGATCGAGCGCAATATCGCCGACATGCAGACGACCCTCGCCATGATCACCTCGGCCGCTGTCATGCAAAAGCGGGCTGAGGAGATGGGCTTCGTCCCCGCCGAGCCAGGCAACGAGGTTTACGTGACGGTACCCTCCTATTACGGCCGGCAGCCCGCCGTGCTGGCTCCGCCTCCCGGCCCAGGCATGGTCAATCCACCTTTGGTCCAGCCCAGTTACACCGAATCCCTTTGGGATTGGCTCTTCCAGGGTGTGGCGAAAGCTGCTCAAATGCAGGGGAAAGTGCTCCCATGAAAGCCATCTTTACCCGCACCAATTTCCTGGGCATGCTCTTTACCGTAGTCGGCGTGCTGGTAATCGTTCAAATCGGCCGCATCCAGACCAGCGCCACCGCTGAAGAATTTCGTAAGCAGGCCCAGCAGTACATCGGCGAGTATAAGAAAATCTATCCCGAACGCGGCAGCATCTACGACCGCTGGGGCCACCTCCTTGCTGGCAACGAGACCGTCTACGAGGTAGGCGTCAACCTGCAATACGTACAGGATCCGCAGACCATCGCCGCCGCAGTCAGCTCGGTAACCGGGGCCGATTTTGCTCAGACCCTGGCATCGGCCAGCATCCCTTACGTGGAAGGAAAGTCAGAGTACGCCCGGTTGGCCGATTCGGTCACCGCCGAGCAGATCGATCAGCTCTCCAGGCTGCAGCAACAGTACGCCAGCCAGAGCGCCAACAAACGGGGAAAAGGCAAAGAGGCTCCCAGCCTCTCCGGTCTGGTGTGGTCGCCGCACCTGCGCCGTAGCTACCCCGAAGGCACCCTCGCCTCCAACGTGATCGGCTTTTATACCTACTTGGATCGCGAAGGCGGCCGCGGCTTCTATGGCGTCGAGGAAAAATACAATGACCTCCTCTCCGGGACGCCCCAGGAAGTGTGGGTGCCCAATGATCCCAACCTGGTCCAGCAGATTCCGGAGGTGCCGCCGGGCGCCAGCCTGATCTTAACCATCGACCGCGAAATTCAATCCAGCGTCGAACAGATTCTAGACAAAGCTGTGAAAGATACCGGTTCTTCCAGCGGNACGATCATCGTCTCCGATCCGCGCACCGGCGAGATTTTGGCCATGGCGACTACCCCGCATCTGGACCCGAACCAGTATTGGACTTACGACCAGCTCTTCCCGAATTCCACCCCCTTCAACCGCGCTATCAGCCAGACCTACGAGCCGGGCTCGGTATTTAAGGTGCTCACCATGGCCGCCGCCTTGGATACCAACACGGTCACACCCGACACGCCTTTCCTGGACACCGGCTCCTTCGAAATCGGCGGCTTTTACATCCACAATTGGGACGGGGCCGCCTGGGGACCGCAAAACATGGTGGGTTGCATGCAGCACTCGCTGAATGTTTGCCTGGCCTGGGTAGCCTCGCAGCTTGGTCCGACGAAATTCTACGATTATCTGCGCGCCTTTGGCATCGGCCACAAGACCGGCATCGACCTGGCCGGTGAAGTCGATTATCCCCTGCGCCTGCCCGGCGACGGCCAGTGGTTCCCTGTCGACCTGGGTACAAACTCATTCGGCCAGGGCGTCGCCGTCACCCCGATTCAGATGGTAATGGCCGCCGGCGCCTTGGCCAACGACGGAAAAATGATGGCGCCCCACATTTTGCGCGCCATGATCCAGGATGGAAGGCAGTATAATACCCCTCCACAGGTAGTTGGCACACCGATCTCCGCCCAGACCGCGCACACCGAAACAGCCATGCTGACCCAATCGCTGGTGGAGGAATCCTCCTCGGCGCTGGTGCCGGGTTACAGCGTGGCCGGNAAGACCGGCACGGCGGAAATTCCCACCGAGACCGGTTACACCAGTAGCTTGACGAACGCATCCTTCGTTGGCTGGGGACCGTCTGACAACCCACGCTTCCTGGTCTATGTATGGCTGGAGAAACCCGAGACGTCAAAGTGGGGTTCNGTGGTGGCCGCGCCTGTATTTAGCGACGTGGTCAAAAGGCTCGTTGTCCTGATGGATATCCCGCCTGACGACCTGCGCAAGCAGTTGGCTTCGAATTGAGGTGAGAGTCTTGTTAACCCTGGCAGACGTGATCGAAGCATTGACCGGCCGCCGGCCGCAGATGGCCGACCGGCCGATTCGCGCCGCCACGGTCGATTCGCGCCAGGCCACGCCGGGATCGCTCTTCGTCGCCCTCCCCGGCGAGCACGCCGACGGGCACACTTATGTGGGCGATGCTTTCCACCACGGGGCATTTGTCGCCATCGTCCAGCGTGATCTCTCCAGCCTGTTCCCCACCGTCGACCTGCGTCCCGGCAGACAGCCGGAGGAGTTCGCCTTTCCGGAGATCGCTTTCTGCCTTCTGGTCGAAGATAGCCTGAAAGCCCTCCAGACTGTAGCGCGTTTCTGGCGGCGCCGGCTGAACCTGCGGGTGATCGGTATCACCGGCAGCGTGGGCAAATCCACCACCAAGGAGCTGGTCGCCGAAGTCCTGGCTAAGCGTTACCGCACGCTCAAGAATCCGGGCAATTTGAACAACGAAATCGGCCTGCCTCTCACGTTGCTCAGCCTGGGAGAACACCACGAACGCGCCGTCCTGGAGATGGGCTTTTATGTCCCCGGCGAGATCCGCTTCTTGTGCGACCTGGCGCTTCCCCATGTGGGTGTGGTCACCAACGTCGGCACGGTGCATGCCGAACGCGCCGGTTCGCAGGAGGCCATCGCGCGCGGGAAAGCCGAATTGGTCGAATCCCTTCCCCCGGCGCCTGAGGGCACCGCCATCCTCAATTTTGACGATCCCTGGGTGCGCCAGATGGCCCAACGAACCCAGGCCAGAGTGCTCTTTTACGGCCTTTCTCCTCAGGCNGACATTTGGGCGGATGGCATCGAGAGCATGGGGCTGGAAGGTATCCGCTTCCGGCTGCATTACCGNCACGAAGCTCTTTACCTGCGCGTCCCCATGATCGGCCGTCACTCGGCACACACCGCGTTGCGCGCCGCCGCCGTTGGCCTGGTCGAGGGTCTATCCTGGCACGAGATCGCCACCGGTTTGCGCGAAGGCCGCTCTCAGCTCCGCCTGATGGCTGTGCCCACGCACAGCGGCGCACTCATCCTGGACGATACCTACAACGCCTCGCCTGAATCCACCCTGGCTGCGCTTAACCTCCTCAATGATCTGGCTGGCCGGCGCGTCGCCGTGCTGGGAGATATGCTGGAATTGGGACCTTACGAGGAACAGGGCCACCAGCTTGTTGGCGTGCGCGCTGCCGAGGTCGTCGATGAATTGGTCGCCGTCGGCCCGCGCGGGCGTATGATCGCCGAAGCTGCCCGCCAGGCAGGCCTCCAATCTTCAGCGATCCATTGGTTTGAAACCACACAAGCAGCGGCGGAGTACCTCGCCGACAGTCTTTCCAAGGGTGACATTGCCCTGGTGAAAGGCTCGCGGGGGATGCACATGGAGGACATCGTCGCCGCATTGGAGTCGCGCTCATGAAAGAGACCTCCCTGGCTCTGGCCTTGAGCGGCCTGAGTTTCATGCTGGCGGTCATTTGGGGGGGACCGTTGCTGCGCGTCTTGCGCTACTTCCGCATCGGCAAGTTGATCCGTTTCGAAGGACCTGACCGGCACTTCACCAAGATGGGCACGCCTACCATGGGCGGTGTGATGATCGTGCTGCCTGTAACTTTGGTGACTATCCTGCTCAACGCCGCCACCTTGCTGGGTGTGGCGACCGTCATAGGGCGCTCGGTGCTGGTTCCGGTGATTACCATGCTCGGTTTCTCCCTCCTGGGCGCAATCGATGATTGGGAGGGTGTGCGCGGCCCGCGCAAAGGCCTTGGCATGCGCGCGCGCACCAAGTTCATCATCCAGGTGCTCTTCGCCGTGGTGATCGCTTTCGCCCTTCGTTACCTTCTGGAAGTGCCGCAACTGTACTGGCCCGGAACCAAAGGCGAGATCGACCTGGGTTATTTCTATATTCCTTTGGCCATCATCGTCATCGTGGGCATGTCCAACGCGGTCAATTTTACCGACGGCCTGGATGGGTTGGCGGGGCTGATCTCGGCCACCGCTTTCGCCGCTTATGGCGGCATCGCCCTTATCCAGGGAATGACCTTCGTGGGGCGCTTCTCCTTTACCATCGTGGGCGCGCTGTTCGGTTTCCTGTGGTTCAATGTCCACCCGGCCGAGTTGTTCATGGGCGACACGGGTTCGCAGGCCCTTGGCGCAACCCTTGCGGTCGTCGCCCTGATGACCGGCCAGTGGCTGCTCCTGCCGCTGGTGGCCATCATCCCCTTTAGCGAGGGGATGAGCGTGGTCCTCCAAATTCTCTATTTCAAGCTCACCAAAGGCCAGCGACTGTTCAAGATGGCGCCCATCCACCACCATTTCGAGCTGCTGGGCTGGAGTGAGACGCAGGTGGTGCAGCGCTTCTGGCTGGTGGGGCTGCTGTTCGCTCTGTTTGGTGTCGCCCTGGCAGTGGTGTGATGCGATGAGAGACTGGATGAAGGAGAATGTGTTGGTGATCGGAGCGGCCCGGCAGGGTCTGGCCCTGGCGCGCTTCCTCCTTTCCCACGGCGCGCAGGTGACGTTAAACGACCAGAAGCCCGCAGATTCCCAGGATATGCGCGCCGCCATGGCCTCCCTGCCCGATCCGCGCCTGCGCTGGGTTCTCGGCCGGCACCCGCTGGAAGCCCTGGAAGGCGCCACGCTGGTATGCGTCTCGGGCGGCGTGCCCCTCGACCTTCCAATCATCCAGGAAGCCAGGCGGCGCGGGCTTCCGCTGTCGAACGATTCGCAGCTATTCATGGAAGCCGTTCCCTGCCCAACCATCGGCATCACCGGCTCGGCCGGGAAGACAACCACCACTGTCCTGGTAGGGCGAATGGCCCAGGCCGCTATGCAAGCGCCGCGCCAGGCCTGGGTGGGCGGCAACATCGGCCAACCGCTCATCGAGTTCCTCGACCAGATGCGCCCAGACGACCTGGCCATCCAGGAGCTGTCCAGCTTCCAGCTCGAGTTGATGAGCATCTCGCCCCACATCGCCGCCGTCCTGAACATCACCCCCAACCACCTGGATCGGCACGGTACGATGGAAGCCTACACCGCCGCGAAAGCGCGTATTTTGTCCTTCCAACGCCAGAACGACGTGGCCGTCCTCAACCGCGATGATCCCGGCTCCCAGGCGCTGTCAGAAGGCGTGCGCGGTTCGCTCGTCACCTTCGGAATGGATGAGCCTGAACCGGGACAAGCCGGGGTGTATGTGGAGATGGGCCACATTCTATACCGTGGGTCGGGCGCGCCGCTGGAAGTGATGCCCGTGAGCAGCGTCGCGCTGCGCGGCTTGCATAACCTGTACAACGTGCTGGCCGCCTGCGCGATCNCTTTCGCGGCCGGCTTGCCGATCGAAGCCATGCGCGCTGGGGTGGAAGGCTTCGCCGGTATTCCTCATCGCCTGGAATTCGTACGCACCTGGAGAGGCGTCGACTGGTACAACGACTCGATCGCCACTGCACCTGAGCGCGCCATCGCGGCCATCCGCTCCTTCCACGAACCCCTCGTGCTGCTGGCGGGCGGCCGTGATAAGAAGCTGCCCTGGCAGGATTTTGCCGCCCTGGTGCGCCAGCGTGTAGATCATTTGATCGTCTTCGGCGAGGCGGCTGAATTGATCGCCTCGGCCGTCGGCCCGTTGCAGCCTGGCGAGCGCCCATTCAGCCTGACGCGCTGCTCCGGATTGCGCCAGGCCGTCCAGGCAGCCGCCGAGATCGCCCAGCCGGGCGATGTTGTCCTGCTCGCCCCTGGCGGGACTTCCTTCGACGAGTTCCGTGACTTCGAAGAACGCGGTGAAAGGTATAAACAATGGCTGATGGAACTTTCGTAAACGACTCGAAGCCGCTCGGCGCCGCTGGTTTCCAGCGTCCCCTGCGGCTGCGCATCGACGTCCCGTTATTGTTGATCATCTCCACCCTGGTCGTCTTTGGCNTGCTGATGGTTTATTCCGCCAGTTGGGATTTCTCGCTGGCCATCGGCCGTTCCCCCAGCTACATCTTCACCCGTCAGGTGATGTGGTTGGGCGTTGGCCTGGGGGTCGCGGTCTTTTTGAGCTTCTTCAACTACCACCGCTATCAGCGCCTGGCGATTCCCATTATGGGCAGCGTGCTCATCGCCCTCTTGGTGGTATTGTGGATCAACGACATTCGCCTCGGCGCCGTGCGCTCGATCTTCCAGGGTTCGGTGCAGCCCTCTGAGCTTGCCAAGCTGGCCACCATCATTTATCTGTCGGTATGGTTGTATTCGAAGCGTGAGCGCCTGAATGATGTCTCTTTCGGCTTGATCCCCATGGCCGCCATCCTGGGCATCACTGGCGGCATGATCCTCCTTCAGCCGGACTTGAGCGCCGCTCTCACCGTTGTAATATTGGGCGGCCTGCTCTTTTTCATGGCCGGCGGCCAATGGCGTCAGATCATCCTGGTGTGCGTGATCGCCATCTTCCTGGGGTGGGTGGTGGTCAAGGTCAATGCGACGGGGAACGCCCGCCTGACCAGCTATCTGGAAGGATTGCGCGACCCCATTCANGCCTCGTATCACGTGCGCCGTTCCCTCGAAGCAGTGGTNAAAGGCGGGCTCTTTGGCGTCGGTATTGGCCGCGCCGATACGAAATTCACCGGCCTGCCCGTGCCGCCCACCGATAGCATTTTCGCCGTTATCGCCGAAGAGACCGGCCTGGTCGGCGCGGCCTTTCTGGTCGGCCTGTACATACTCCTGCTCTGGCGCGGCCTGTCCATCGCCCGCCGCGCCCCCGATCAGCTTGGCTCTCTTCTGGCCAGCGGTGTGACTTTGTGGATCACCCTTGAGGCGCTGATCAACATGGCTGTCATCGTCGGCCTGGCGCCCTTCGCCGGCAACGCCCTGCCTTTTATCAGCGCTGGCGGCTCGAACCTGGTTGCCTCGCTGGCCGGCATTGGCATCCTGATGAACGTCGCGCGCTCCTCCGTCGAGCGCGAAGCAGAGGAAGGGAGAATCTTCAGTGCGGTTGTTGATTTGCGCCGGAGGGACCGGCGGAGGCGTGTATCCCGCCCTCGCCGTCCTGCGCGCCCTGCAGAGTGAGGCGGCAGACGTGCTGTGGGTTGGCGGCCTCGGTGGCATGGAAGCTGATCTGGTGAAACGCGCCGGAGTGNCTTTCACTGCCATTCCGGCCGCCGGTGTTCACGGCGTTGGCCTGCGCGCTTTGCCTGCGAATACCTGGCAGCTCGCCCGCGGTTATTTTGCCGCCCGGCGTGTGCTGCGCTCATTCCAACCGCACGCCCTGCTCTTCACCGGCGGCTATATCGCCGTGCCCATGGCGCTCGCGCGACGAAAAACGCCCTCCGTCCTGTACGTACCCGACATCGAGCCCGGTCTGGCCCTCAAGCTGCTGTCCCGCTTCGCCGACCGCATTGCCGTTACGGCCGAAGATTCGCGCTCATTTCTCCCTGGGCGGGATAGCCGGATCGTCGTGACCGGCTATCCCACCCGCCCCGACCTGCAGCGTTGGGATCCGCCCGCCGCCCGAAGAGCTCTCGGCCTGGATGAAAGCCGCCCGGTTCTGCTCGTCTTTGGCGGCTCCCGCGGCGCCCGTTCGATCAACCGCGCTTTGCTCAATGCCCTNCCCGCGCTGCTGCAGCGCTGCCAGATCGTACATGTCAGCGGCCAGCTCGATTGGCCTGAGATCGAACAAGCCAGAAAAAGCCTGCCCGAAGGTTTGTCCCACAGCTATCATCCTTACCCTTATCTGCACGAAGAAATGGGCGCCGCTTTGACCGTGGCAGATCTGGCTGTCAGCCGCGCCGGAGCGTCTACCCTGGGCGAGCTTCCGCTCTTCGGATTGCCCGCCGTACTGGTGCCCTATCCGTACGCCTGGCGCTACCAGCAGGTCAACGCCGCCTATCTCGCCCGGCATGGCGCGGCCATCGTTCTCGAAGATGCCCGCCTGGGTGACAGACTGTCGCCCGCTGTGCTCGATTTGCTCGACCATCCCGAGCGATTANCCGCGATGCGTACGGCCATGCGCTCGCTAGCCCGCCCGCAGGCCGCCCAGCACATCGCCCGTTTGGTGCTTGAGCTGGCTGGCGGCGGCGCACAGGAGAATAGGCCAGCATGACAAGCCTGGATTTCATCTTCTGGCTGTTCGTCTTCCTCTTCGCCATCATCGGCGCCATGCGCGGCTGGGCCAAAGAGCTGCTCGTCGCAGCGGCGGTCATCCTCTCCATCTTCGTCATCCGTGTCTTGGAGACATTCACACCCTTCATCCAGGACCTGCTTAACGGCACAGCTCGCTTCTGGTTTCGTGCCGCAATTTTGTTGGCTCTCGTGTTTTTTGGCTATCAAACCCCCAAGCTGCCTCCTTTGGCTGCCAGCGGCCGGTTTGTCCGCGAGCGCATCCAGGACATGCTCCTGGGTTTCTTCTTGGGAGCCTTGAATGGCTACCTGGTGTTCGGCACCCTGTGGTATTTCCTCGATCAGGCCAAATATCCATTTCCTGCCATCTCCGCCCCGGACCCTGCCACGGCTGCCGGCCAGGCTGCCTTGAAGCTGATCCCCTACCTGCCGCCGGCGATTTTAGGCACCCCGGCCATATACTTCGCCGTCGCCTTGGCGTTCGTATTCGTTCTGGTGGTTTTTATCTGATGACGCACATTCACCTCATTGGGATTGGTGGAACCGGCCTGAGCGCCATCGCCCGTGTACTGCTGGAAAGCGGCTACACGGTCAGTGGCTCTGACCGCGTCCTCTCGCCCCTGGCTCAGGATCTGCGCGCAGCCGGCGTGGCCGTTTCGATCGGTCATGCGCCCCAAAATGTGGCCGGCGCCGACCTCGTCGTGCGCTCCTCGGCCATCCCCGATGACAACCCCGAGGTGGTCGCCGCTCTTGCCGCCGGCATCCCTGTGCTCAAACGCTCAGACTTCCTTGGCCGCCTGACGGACGGCAAGCGCGTGGTGGCCGTGGCCGGCACGCACGGCAAGACCACCACCACCGCCATGATCGCCTGGATGTTGGCCGCATCGGGCGAAGATCCGTCCTACATCATCGGCAGCGTCGCTAAGAACCTTGGTGCCAATGCCCACGCCGGCTCAGGCGAGGTATTCGTGATCGAAGCGGATGAGTACGACCGTATGTTCCTGGGTCTCCATCCCGAGATCATTGTGCTCACCACCGTCGAGCACGATCACCCGGATGATTTCCCAACCTTCGGGGATTATATGGCGGCTTTCGAGCAGTTCGTTGACCGTCTTTTGCCCGGTGGTACGCTGATTGGTTGCCTGGACGACCCAGGTGCTGCCGCTTTGTTGCAGTACGCTCGCGCGCGCAGCCTGAAGACTGCCTCATATGGTCTCTCGGAGGCGGCGCTTTACCGCGCCGAAACCCTTCAGCCGAACGCCCATGGGGGCTTCACCTTCGATGCGCTCTATCCAACCCCAGAGGGGGCCCACCAACCGGTGGAGCGTGTGGAGCTTCAAGTGCCCGGCGAGCACAATGTGCGTAACGCCCTGGCTGCGCTGGCCGTCAGTCATCACTTGCATCTGGACGGCAAACGCGCCGCCGCAGCCCTGGGCGAATATCAGGGTGCCGTGCGGCGCTTCGACCTGCGCGGTGAAATCGGCGGTATCACGATTATCGATGACTATGCGCATCATCCCACCGAGATCCGCGCTACCCTCGCCGCCGCCCGCGTCCGCTTCCCTAACCGCCCCATCTGGGCCGTCTGGCAACCCCACACCTATTCCCGCACTCGCACCCTCATGACCGCCTTTGAACACGCTTTCCAGGATGCCGACCATGTCCTGGTCACCGAAATCTACGCCGCTCGTGAACCGCACGAAGATTTTTCTTCCGCCAGTTTGGTGACGAGCAATGACCCACCCCTCCGCCGCCTTTGCCGCTACTTTCCCCGACGCCGTACAGACCCTGCTGGCCGGCGTCCGCCCCGGCGATGTGGTGCTGGTCTTTTCCGCCGGCGACGCCGACCGCATTAGCGCCGATCTCATGGCTGCCCTGCAAGAAAGGACGCCCTCTCATGGCTGATACCAAAACATCTACGCCGACCGCTGCACTTAAAAGCAGCAGCAATCCCCCGCGCGAGACCCCTTTGCCCCCCAAACCAGCCGCCTCCAAGCCGCTCAGCTCGCGCCCGGCTCCCCGTTACTCCCGCCGCGAGGTCGTCCTGCGGTTGATCTGGTATTTCGAGACGCATTGAGATGGTGATGGTAAAAACGACCTCTCGTTCAATTCCTATCCAGGACCTCCGCTTGGCCTTCGGCCACCGACTGCAGGAGAATGTTACCCTGGCCCACTACACCACCGCCCGTGTGGGCGGTCCATGCGACGCCCTCCTGCCGGTCAATTCCGCCGGCGAACTGGCCGATGCCGCCGTTCGTCTGTGGGATCTGGAGGTGCCATTCTTCATCTTGGGGGGCGGATCCAACATCCTGGTCTCCGATCGCGGGTACCNTGGAGTGGTTGTGCTCAACCGGGCGCGCAACGTACGCATCGATGCNCGCGGCGAACCCCCCGCCGTGTGGGCCGAATCGGGCGCCAATCTGGGCGCTATCGGCCGCCAGGCAGCCGTGCGNGGCCTGAGCGGGCTTGAATGGGCCGCCGCCATTCCCGGAACGGTNGGCGGNGCGGTTTACGGCAANGCCGGTGCTCATGGCGGCGACGTCGCCAGCAGTTTGATCGTGGCAGAAATCTTGCACCGAATTTCCGGCAAGGAAGCCTGGACGTGCAAGCGCATGGCTTACCAGTATCGCAGCAGCATCTTAAAACGGGAAGCCGCCCAAGCCGTGATCCTCTCGGCCANATTGCAGCTCTCACGCAGCACGCCGGAGGCCGTGAAAGCGCGTTTGGAGGAAATCTCCAGCCACCGCNGCAGCACTCAACCCCCCGGCGCGTCCATGGGCTCGATGTTCAAAAATCCTGCGGGGGATTTCGCCGGCCGATTGATCGATCAGGCGGGGTTGAAAGGCACTCGCATCGGCGGCGCCGAGATCAGCACGCTTCACGGTAACTTTTTCGTCAACCGCGGCGGCGCCAGCGCAGCGGATGTGCTGGCCCTGATTCGTCTGGCTCAGCGCACCGTCGCTGACAAATTNGGCATTTCGCTCGAATTGGAGATCGAGCTGGTCGGTGATTGGGAAGAAANGGAAACCAACCTGGCCGGGTGAGAGATGGGATCGAAATTGCGTATCGGCGTTATCTTTGGCGGTCGCTCGGGCGAGCATGAAGTCTCGCTGATGTCCGCGCGCTCGGTGCTTGGCGTGCTGGACCCCGCCCGCTACCAGGTCACCCAAATCGGGATCACCCGGGACGGCGCCTGGCTGGTGGGCGATGACGTCCTGACAGCCCTGGGCACTTTATCGACCACCCATCTTTCCCCCGCCGCGATCCTGCCCGACACCACCCGCCCTGGCCTGTATCGGCTGCGCGACAGCCAGCGCGGTGAGTGGATCGAGCTGCTCACTGACCTGGATGTGATTTTCCCCGTGCTGCACGGTACATTCGGAGAGGACGGAACGCTGCAGGGCTTGTTCGAGCTGGCCGACTTGGCTTACGTTGGCGCCGGTGTATTGGCCTCCTCAGTCGGCATGGACAAAGCCCTCTTCAAAGACGTGATGAAAGCCCACGGCGTCCCGGTCGTGGATTCGATCCTGGTTACCCGTCGCGAAATCGAAAACGACCTGCCAAGCGTGATCGAGCGTGCGGAGAACCTCGCCCCCTATCCATTGTTCACCAAGCCTTCCAACCTGGGTTCCTCAGTTGGCATCACGAAATGCCGCAGCCGCAACGACCTGGTCGAGGGACTCATCGACGCAGCTCGCTATGACCGCCGCGTGCTGATCGAGCGCGGTGTGAACGCGCGTGAGATTGAGATCAGCGTGCTGGGCAATGAGCAGCCGCAGGCTTCCCTCCCCGGCGAAATCATTCCATCCCGCGAGTTCTACAGCTATGAGGCCAAATACATCGATGGACGCTCCGAGCTGCTCATCCCCGCCCCTCTAACTGCTGACCAGACTGCACAGGTGACCGAACTGGCCCTGCGCGCCTATTCCGCGGTCGACTGCGCCGGCATGGCCCGCGTGGATTTCTTCCTTGACCGCGACAGCGGCCAGCTTTTCCTGAGTGAGATCAACACCATCCCTGGTTTTACCCAAATCAGCATGTATCCCAAATTGTGGGAGGCCAGCGGGCTGCCCTACCCCAAATTGGTGGACCGCCTGATCGAGCTGGCCCTGGAACGCAAAGCCGAGCGCGATCGCACCGAGCGCCGTTACGGGAGGACCGCATGAGTAACACAGGTCGCCAGACGATCCAACGCCGATCCGATCAGGTCCGTCAGCGCCGCCAGCAAACCAGTCAGCGGCGGATCAACCAGGCCGCCGAGCGCTCTACCCGCCCGATGGCCGTACCTCCGGTGATTTCTCGCGGCGGCATGGCCAGTGTACCGCTCCGCCAGCGCGTCCAGACCCACCCTCGCCGGCAGTATTATTACTCCCTCAATACCACCGGCGCGGAGGTGCGTCTGCCCGCCTTGCCCGCCATCCATCCTGGCTGGCGCTTGCTCTCCGGCGCTCTGGTCCTCGGGCTGGCGGCCGCCCTCTTCCTGCTCTGGAATTTCCCTCTCTTCCAACTCAGTGCGGCCAGAGTGGTCGGTGCCAAACGCCTCTCCGCCCACGACATCAACGCCGTCTTAGACGTGGCCGGCCTGCCCGCCGTGGAAGCCTCGCCGCGCGAAATGGAAGATGAGCTGCTGACCGCCTTCCCCGACCTTGAGGCGGTGGACGTGCGCGTCGGCTTCCCCGCCAGCCTGCTGGTGAGCGTGAAGGAACGCGTCCCGCTCATCGCCTGGGAACAAAACGGACAGACCCTTTGGATCGATGAACAAGGCGTGGCGTTTCCTCCCCGCGGTGAGCCGCCCGAAAATCTGTTGCTCGTCCAGGCCCAGGCTGACCCAGTGCCCCTCGAGCCCAAGGCCGATGCGGCCGCCAACGGCGTCTCATTGCCCTCCATCACCGCTGCCCATTCCACCCTGCCAGGAGGAACGGCTGTGGCGAAGCCCTTCCTCCCGCCCGAACTCATTCCTGGCATCCTGGCTATGAAGGCTGAAGCACCCTCCGGCACTGCCCTCGCCTATGACCCACGCTACGGCCTGGGCTGGAACGATCCAAAAGGCTGGAGAGTCTATTTCGGTTTTGATAAAACCGACATGGGCAGCAAATTGATCGAATATCAGGCCATCGTTGCGAAGCTGGAAAAAGACGGCATCAAACCTGCACTGATCAGCGTGCAGTTTATCCACGCACCTTTTTATCGGCTGGAGCCGTAGAGTTATGGACGAACCGATCGTCGTTGGTATTGACATAGGCACCACCAAGACCTGCACGCTGGTCGCGCGGGTCGAAGGGGAACGCAGCTTGCGCATCCTCGGCGTGGGCATCGAGCCGTCCCAGGGCATCCGTAAAGGCACAGTCATCGATCTGGCGGCCGCTTCCCAGGCAGTTGCCCGTTCCATTGAAAAGGCCCAGCGCTCCTGTGGACTGGAAATCACCTCCGCGCTGGTCAGCCTGGCCGGCTCGCACGTCTCATCGGTCAACAGCAAGGGAGTGGTCGGCATCTCCGGCCGGGTCATCGATTACGAAGACGTAGAACGCGCCCTGGAGGCCGCTCAGGCGGTCGCCATCCCCCATAACCGCGAGATCATCCACGTCATCCAGCGTGGCTTCGTCATCGACGGGCAGGACGGCATCCGTATGCCGATCGGCATGCATGGCTACCGCCTGGAAGTCGAAGCCCACATCATCACCGCGGCTGCCGCTACAGTCGAGAACCTCCGCCAGGCGGTGGCGGCCTCGGGTGTCGAGGTCTCCCAATTCGTCCTTAACCCACTCGCATCGGCTGAGGTGGTCCTCTCGGAGAGCGAGCGACAGATGGGCGTGGTGGTTTGCGATATTGGCGGCGGCACCACTGACATGGCCATCTACATCGACGGCGATGTATGGCACACCATGGTCCTGGCCGTGGGCGGCAACCACATCACCTCCGATATCGCCCATGGCCTGCGCATGCCTGTTTCCCAGGCCGAGGAGGTGAAAAAGCAACATGGCTTCGCCATCGAATCCCAGGTCGGGCCCGAGGAGACCTTCGTGGTGCGTTCTTTCGGCGAGGACCGCCCCGTTCAGGTCAGCCGCAAGGAACTCGCCCACATTATCGAAGCTCGCGTGGAGGAAATCTTCCTGCTNCTGCTACAAGAGATCAAGCGCTCCGGCTACGATGGCTTGCTGCCGGCCGGCATGGTGCTCACCGGAGGCTCTAGCCTCCTGCCNGGTATCCGCGACCTGGCCAGCGAGGTGCTTGGCCTGCCGGTGCGCATCGCCAAACCCGAAAACCTGGTGGGGCTTACCGACCAGCTTAACTCGCCAGCTTATTCCACCAGCGTCGGCCTGTTGAATTGGGCCCTATTAATGACCGAATCCAGCCCGCAACTCCACCATGGAGGCCCCAGGCTGAAAGGAGTGAGTTTAGATGTGGATACCATCAAAAACTGGCTGAAAAGGCTGTTACCCTGAACCTGACCCTTACAACCCGCAACGGAGGAGAAACTCATCTAACGCTATGGAGGACAAAACTATGGAACCGACCAATCCGAACCAGAATTTTGAATCATTTGCCAGAATAAAAGTCGTTGGCGTGGGCGGGGGAGGCTGCAATGCGGTTAACCGCATGATCGAGGAAGGCCTCTCGGGCATCGAGTTTATCGCCGTGAACACCGATGCCCAGGCGCTGCTCCTTTCCAACGCCCCCACCCGCGTACGCATCGGCGACAAGGTGACCCGCGGCCTGGGAGCCGGCGGCAACCCCGAAGTCGGCCGCAAGTCCGCCGAAGAATCGGCCGAGGAGCTGTACGAGGTGCTCAAAGGCAGCGACATGGTTTTCGTCACCGCCGGTTTGGGCGGCGGCACCGGCACCGGAGCAGCCCCCATCGTCGCTCAGATCGCCAAAGAGGTCGGCGCGCTGACCATCGGCGTGGTCACCCGCCCCTTCACCTTTGAGGGTGCCAAGCGCCTGCAGTCGGCCGAGGCTGGCACCTCCAAGCTCAAGGAGCACGCCGATACCTTGATCGTCATCCCCAACGACCGCCTGCTTCAGATCGCCGACAAGCGCGCCAGCCTGCAGGATGCTTTCCGCCTCGCCGACGACGTCCTGCGCCAGGGTATCCAGGGCATCTCCGAGTTGATCACCGTCCCCGGGCTGATCAACCTGGATTTCGCCGATGTGCGCACCATCATGTCCGAGGGCGGGGCGGCCCTNATGGCCGTCGGCCATGCTTCGGGAGAGGACCGCGCTCGCGTGGCCGCCGAGCAGGCTATCTCCAGCCAGCTCCTCGACATCACCATCGATGGCGCCCGCGGCATCCTCTTCAATGTGACCGGCGGGCCCAACCTGACCCTCTTCGAGGTCAACCAGGCCGCCGCCATCATTAAGGAAACCGCCCATCCGGACGTCAACCTGATCTTCGGCGCTGTCATCGATCCGAACATGGGCGACGAGCTGCGCATCACCGTCATCGCCACGGGTTTTGAGCGCACGGGCGCCCTGCGGCCGGTGGAGCGCCCCAAGCAGAAGGAGGAAGGTATCGCCACACCCCGCCCCCGCCCGCTGGAGCACGCCGACACGCTCGCCCCAACACCCGCCCCGGCCGAGTTCCAGCCGCGCGTGTTGAACACCGACGACCTGGACATCCCCGCCTTCCTGCGCAACCGCGCCCAGCGGTAAGCATATTTATCGCAGACCGGCAGAAAGGCCCTTATCGGTAGAACCGTACGCATTCCCTACCTCTCGCGGGGTCGGTTCCACACGGGACGCGGCAGACGCCGAAATCTGCCGCGCCCCGATTCTTAGAAATCATCCTCAGTGGCTTCTTTTCATCGCCGTGCGCCTCCCTAAATGAACGCCTTGACCGATCAAAACCCCTTTCCTTGCTGAAGGCAGAGGCTGCTTCCTGCAAAAACAAACACGCTAACGCCATCCACCGGATGCCCAAACACCCATTGCGAAAGAAAGCCTGACCATCCCTCGTCCTGGTGTACACCCTGCCCTCCCCTTGAACTCTGGGAGGGAATGAGAGCCAGACGCTTGAACGCGCAGCAAAGCTCGTAAATCCTCAATTGGTAATTAGACGTTTACCAGTGCATTTTGGGGCTGACCTGCTGAATTTTCCACTTTACTTATTTTCTTTTAATCTGTATAATCAAAGAAAACGCCTGCCTTCCTGATCGGTTTGTGTTGAATAACCAAAGGTTGAATGCCTCGTATCGGGGTCATCGGCATAGAGGCAATAATCCAGGGACCTGATCTCATCGCNTAAGCCTGTCATAGGCGGGATACATCCTTAACCGGCTGCAAAACCGGGCTATTACGTTTATTTTCCTGTTCCTGGCCGGCATTCGGCTGAGAGGAGGTGACCAGGAGATCATTNCTTTTTATCCGCCAACGCTCATGGTGGGTCGCCAACGGAGTAAGAATCGAATTCCCGATATTTCTATATAAGGAGGTGGGTTATGAAAAGGAAATTCCTGGTTCTACCCCTGATATTGGCTTTGCTCCTGGTCAGCTTGGTTCCAGCCGCAGCAGCTTCACCGGCGACCGCTACCGGCGCAAATGGTGGTCCTGAATTTGCCCCGAAAAATGATAACCTTCCCGATCCACTCACCACCAAACAGAATGAGTTGAAGCAAATAGCTCTGCAAGCCAAGCTCAACGGCAAGGCTTACGGCAAGACCGCCGAAGTCGCCCGCGGCCAGTTCGTCGAATTGGCCCGCGAAGGCGAAGGAGCGATTTGGACCGTTTTGGGCGAATTCCCCGACTTCCCTCACAACAACATCGCCCAGCCCGACCGTTCCGTCAACAATACCACCATCTGGGTCCCGGATTTCAGCCGGGATTACTACATGGATCTGCTCTTCAACGACGCTCCCCGCGCAAACTCAATGCGCAACTTTTATATTGAGCAGTCCTCCGGCCGCTACACCGTCCACGGCGATGTGACCGACTGGATCCAGGTGCCGCATGACCACGTCTATTATGATGACAATCCGGATAGCAACGTCTGGTACTTCCTGCAGGATACGGTCAATGGCTGGTATGCCCAGCAGATCGCGGCCGGCAAAACACCTGACGAAATCAATGCGTACCTGAGCCAGTTCGACAANTGGGACCGCTATGACTACGACGGCGACGGCAACTTCGATGAGCCGGATGGNTACATCGACACCTTCCAGTCGGTCCATTCCGGCGAGGGGGAGGAAGCCGGCGGTGGCGCCCTCGGCGCCACGGCCATCTGGAGCCATAGCTGGTATGCCCATTCCGATTTGATCGGCATCGCCGGGCCGGATTTCAACAAACTTGGCGGCATCCAGATCGGCAACAGCAACTACTGGGTCGGAAAATACACCATCCAGCCCGAAAACGGCGGTGTGGGTGTGTTTACCCATGAGTTCGGCCACGACCTCGGCCTGCCCGACCTTTACGACACTTCGGGCGGAGAAAACGGCACAGGCTTCTGGACCCTGATGTCGTCCGGATCCTGGCTGGATGAAGGCAAGGATACCATTGGCAACAAGCCCAGCCACATGGGTGCCTGGGAGAAATTCCAGCTCGGCTGGCTGAACTACGAAGTCGCACGTGCTGGCCAGAAGTCCGAGCATAGGCTTGGACCAATGGAGTTCAATACCAAACAAGCCCAGGGTCTGTTTGTGATCCTGCCCAAGAAACCCGTAGAGACTAATCTTGGCGCGCCCTATGCTGGTTCGTACTATTACTACAGCGGTTCGGGCGACAATTTGGATAATTTCATGTTCAAGGCGTTCAACCTGCCCGCCGGGGCGACTCTGAGCGCCAAGGTTAAATACAGCATCGAGCTCGATTGGGATTACGCCTATCTGGTCTATTCTTCCGACAATGGCGCCACCTGGCAGAGCCTGGAGACCAATCTCTCCACCACCGCCAACCCCAACGGCCAGAACTTCGGCTATGGCATCACCGGCATCTCTTCCGGCTGGGTGGATCTGACCGCCAACCTCCCGGCAGGCGATGTGCTGCTTGGCTTCCGCTACTGGACGGACGCAGCGGCAGGCGGGTTCGGCTTCATGATCGACGACATCAATATCACCGGCTACCCGACCGACGGCGCCGAGGCAGATGCCGGCTGGACTTTCAAGCCCACGACCGGCTTCCATGTGACGACCGGAAAAGAAACTGCCCTATACAGCCATTACTATGTGGCCGAGTACCGCGCTTACTGGGGGTATGACACCACCCTGCGCGTCGGCCCGTATTTCTTCGGCTACTTGAATAACCCCGCATTGGTCAACTATGTGGACCACTTCCCCTACCAGGATGGCCTGTTGATCAGTTATTGGGATACCTCCCAAAAGAATAACCAGACCCGGCTCCATCCCGGGAAAGGTCTGCTCTTGCCAATTGACGCACATCCTCAAGCCCTGTATCGCATCGATGGCGTCGTTTGGCGCAACCGCATCCAGACCTACGACTCGACCTTCACCTTGGAACCCACCGATGCCATCCCGAATCTGCATGTGAACAGCGTGCTCTCGCCCATCCCAAGCCTGCCGGCGGTGCCTGTGTTTGATGATCGCGTGCTCTATTATGATCCGGCCAATCCGCAAGGCAGCGTGATCAATCCCAACACCGGCACGCAGATCCGCATCCAGAGCATCAATGCCCAGGGCAACTTTATGCAGATAGAAGTTCGCCCGGCTAAATAATCCACTGCCTCATCGCCTTCAGATCGCAGAACATCTATTTCGGGCGGTGTCCGGGAAAGGACACCGCCCGAGCCTTCTCGTCCATGCTTTGCTTGGTCAGCTATATTCCATCCACATCCTTCTCCCTTCGACCTTATTTCTGGTGGACAACTCGCCGTATCACAGATATAGGGCGTGTGCGATGTATATCCGCCGCCTCGATGAACGATTGCATCCCCCTTGCAATAATAGAACAATTGTGCTATGATATGGTTGCGCAATAACGAACCGATCATAACTTGTATCGATCGATCAGATGGCCAAATTGCAAGGATGGTACTCCCTTCCTCCACCCCTCCGGGAACAAATCGCTGATTTGTTTCAAAACAAATCCCCAATTTTGAGCTTGAAAGGATTTGTTTCCCAGAATAAATTTGCCTTTGAAACAAAAAACAAATCGCCTCTCGCCTGCCCGNATGGCCAAACCCAACGCAATTCTTAAAAATCTCTACGCCTCGCTATTTTTAAGCGGATCGCCCGGAAATCACCCTTGAACCCCTCGACCAATTGTGCTAAAATGAGTTTCCATTGACGGCATATACGAGGGGGATTAACAACTAAACCCCCACAGGTGGGGGTATCCAGTATGAGGAACGGAGTGTAGAATGCGCTGTCCGTACTGCCAGTACGAAAATTCCCGAGTCCTCGACACCACCCANGATGCCCGTGGTGGTGTGCGCCGCCGCCGCGAATGCGAGAATTGCCACCAGCGCTTCTCGACTTACGAGCGTCCCATCCTGGCCACCCCCTTGATCATCAAGCGGGACGGCACCCGTGAGGAGTTCGANCGCGAAAAATTGATGCACGGCATCCGCATCGCTTGCGCTAAGCGCCCTGTCTCCGCTGCTGATATCGACCGCCTGGTAGGAGAAATCGAGTCCTCCCTTCAAAGCATGGGCCGCGCCGAAGTCCCTTCGCGTGTCGTCGGCGACAGAGTCATCAATGGCCTCAAAGAGCTCGACCACATTGCCTACATCCGTTACGCCATTGTATATCTGAACCTGGGCGATCTGCACGCCATCCGTGACGAGATCGACCGCTTATTGGAATCCTAAGGAGAGAAACCATGGTAACAAATACGGGAGCACAAAAAATGGGTTTGCTGCCTACTCCACCTCTGCCGAAAGGCCTCCCAGCCATACAGCTCACCGAGAACGCCCGCCAGGTGTTGATCCGCCGCTATGTGCGCCGCGGCGAGGATGGTCAGCCGGCCGAAAGCGTGGAGGAGATGTTCTGGCGCGTTGCCTATCATGTCGCCAAAGTGGAATCCCAGTGGGGCCAGGACGTCGAAGCGCGCGCCAGGGAATTCTACCTCCTTCTAACCAGCAAGCGTTTCTTCCCCAACTCCCCGACCTTCACCGGCGCAGGCACCGCTCTCGGGCAGTTGGCTGCCTGCTTCGTCCTGCCGATCAGTGACGACATGGGCCGCAAGGACACCGGCATCTTCAAGACCCTGCGTGACGCCGCGCTGATCCAGCAGACCGGGGGCGGCAATGGCTTTTCCTTCTCGCGTCTGCGGCCCAAGGGCACCCTGGTCAAGTCCTCGGCCGGTCAGGCCACCGGCCCGGTGGGTTTCCTGCGGGTCTATGACCACGCCTTCGGCGAAGTCGCCCAGGGTGGCACCCGCCGCGGCGCGAATATGGCCGTCTTGCGCGTCGACCACCCTGACGTGGAGGAGTTCATCACCTGCAAGACCGATGAAAATCAGATTACGAACTTCAATATCTCGGTCGGCATCACCGACGCTTTCATGAAGGCGGTTGAAGATGACGCCGAATGGGAGCTGCGCTTCCCCGACGTGCGCTCCCCCCTGTACAAAGATTTCGATGGCACCCTGGAGCAGGCCGAGGCGGCCGGCCTGCCCATCAAAGTGTACAAGAAGTTGCCCGCCCGCGAGCTGTTCGCCAAGATTGTCCACCAGGCGCACCATAACGGCGAACCGGGCGTCCTTTTCCTCGACGCAGCCAACCGCTCGAACCCGGTCCCGCACCTCTACCCGCTCGAGGCCACCAATCCCTGCGGCGAGCAATGGCTGGGTCCCTACGAGAACTGCTGCCTGGGCTCCATCAACCTGGCCGAGCACTTCGGGCCGGCCGGCGCAGTCGATTGGGAAAAGTTGCGCCAGAGCGTCGAGCTGGCCACCATTTTCCTCGACGATGTGGTCGACGCCAACGCGTACGTCCCGGCTGTACCGCAGTTGAGAGAAGCCGCTTTGCGCGCCCGGCGCATCGGCCTGGGCATCATGGGGCTGGCCGATCTGATGTACCACGCCGGCATTCGCTATGGCTCCGACGAGAGCCTTGAGTTCGCCTCTCAGGTGATGGAGTTTATCCGTTACCACGCCATGCTCACCAGCATCGAGCTGTCTAAGAGCCGCGGGCCGTTTCCGGCAATCGAGGGAAGCATTTACGACCCACGCCACCTTAGCTGGCAGCCGCCCGTACCTTTGATGGCTTACACCCACGATTGGGGTCGGCCGGCTGTGAACTGGGATCGTGTGGTCGAGGGTATCCACGCGACCGGCATCCGCAACGCCGCTCAGACGACGATCGCTCCCACCGGGACCATTGCCACCGTGGCTGGTTGTGAGGGTTACGGCTGCGAACCGGTTTTCGCCCTGGCCTATATCCGCCATGTCAACGACAATGGTCGGGATTTACAGCTTACTTATACCAGCCCGCTTTTCGAGCAGGCTTTGGCCAACGCCGGTGTGGATCAGGCCACACGCGAAAGCATCATCTCGCGCGTTATCCAGGAAGGCACCTGCCAGGATAATTCTGCTGTCCCCGAGGCTGTCCGCAACGTGTTCGTCGTCTCCGCCGACATCGGCGCAGAGGAACACGTCCGCATGCAGGCGGCCTTGCAGGCTTTCGTCGACAACAGCCTGTCCAAGACCATCAATTTCCCTGAGGGTGCCAGCGAGGAGGACGTGGCTACCGCCTATCAGCTCGCCTGGAAGCTGGGTTGCAAGGGCATCACCGTCTACGTGACCGGTTCGCGTGAGAAGGTGGTCCTCGAGACCCGCGCCACGGCCGAGAAGAAGCAGAGCAAAGAAATCCTCGCCGAGCAGCAGCCCTTGTGGTACGAGACGAAAAAGCCCCGCCCCCGCTCTCTGCGCGGCACGACCTATTCGATCGAGACCCCGCTCGGCCGGACCTTCGTAACCATCAACGAGAATGGCGAGGATCAACCTTTCGAAGTCTTCATCAACACTGCCAAAGCTGGCTCGGACACGGCCGCCGTATCCGAGGCCATCGGTCGCTTGATTTCATACATCCTGCGCCTGGCCTCGCCGGTTGAGCCGCGCGTGCGTCTGCGTGACGTGATGCACCAGCTTGCCGGCATCGGCGGTGGGCGTTCGCTGGGTTTCGGACCTAACCGGGTGCGCTCCCTTCCGGACGGCGTCGCCCACGCCCTGGATGAATACCTGGAGAATTGGGAGGCCGAACACAAAGCGTCCGCTCGTTGGGAAACAGATGAGACGCCCGCCCGCGAAGCCGGTAGCGGGAACGGCAACGGCCACCCATCCATCGTCGCGCCGGCGCCCCCCGAGCAGCCCCTGCTCAGAATTGGCGACCTTTGCCCGGAGTGCGGCCAGGCAGCCATGGTTAACGAAGAAGGCTGCCATAAATGCTACGCGTGCGGGTATAGCGAATGCTGAGTTACCCATTTCTCCTGGCTCGGTTCACCGCCGTTGTTCTACCGTTTTTCTGAGAAGCCGGCGCTCTGCTCGCGCTCCAGTATCTCGTCTCCGCATCTCAGGGAGGGAATGTCATTGTTGCACCTCAAGCGGCGGGATGACCTGCGCAGGTATGATTTTCTCCGCATTTCCTGGTGGGCGTGCGTCCTTCTCCTCGCTAGCCTGGCCGCTTGTACTGCTGCGCCTGCTCAGCTCCCCCAGAGCGGAGCAGGGGTCACCGCCCTCATCAACGGCCTCTTGATCGATGGCACCGGCGCGCAACCCCTCATGGACGCCGTTATCCTGATCCGCGAGGGCCGCATCCTGGCAGCCGGCCCAAGCGATGAGGTGACCGTCCCGCTCGGTGCGCAGGTCATCGACCTTCACGGCTGGACCGTCTTGCCCGGCTTCATCAACACCCACGTCCACTATGGATTCGATAAAACCAATCTGCAGGCCTGGGCTCGCGGCGGCGTCACCACCGTGCGCGACGAAAGCATCATCGGTGATCGCCCCCTGGNCGATTGGATGGCTTTGCGCGCCGAGGTCAACGCCGATCCCCGCTTCGCGCGCCTGGTCAGTGCCGGGCGCATGCTCAAGCCGCCCGGCGGGTACGGCGCCCTGACGGTCACCTCTCCGGATGACGCGCGCCAGAAGGTTGTCGAGGAGCTGGACGCCGGCGTCGATCAGATCAAGATTGCCATGGAGGATGGCTATGCCGGTCGTTCCGGCCTGCCCAAACTGAGTCCCGAGGAGATCGCTGCGATCATCGCCGCCGCCCATGAACGGGGCGCGCGCGTTTCCGGCCACATCACCCAGGCCGCCTACATGAAAATCCTGGTCGATTCCGGCGTCGACGATATTGCCCACCTCGCCTATGATCCTGTTCCGATGGCCACCCTGCAGGAAATGGTCGCTAAAGATATCTATCTCATTCCCACCTTCACCGTCTTCCGCAACTACAACGCACCGCTGGACACATGCGTCGCCAACTTGGCCGCCTTCGTCCGCCTGGGCGGCAAAGTAGCCCTTGGCAACGACTTCGGCGGCGGGCCGGGCGAATTCGAGCTGGGCATCCCGATGTATGAGATCGAGATGATGTCAAAAGCCGGCATGACCCCCATGCAAATCATTCTCGCCTCCACGCGAAATGCTGCTCAGGTTGTAGGCCTGACGGATGAAATCGGCGCCCTCCAGCCGGGCAAACAAGCCGACGTGCTGGTCGTTGCAGGGAACCCGCTGGAAGACCTGTCCGCCCTGAAAAATGTCCAATGGGTGCTCCACGCCGGCCAGGTCATTTACCCGCCACCTGTTGAAGGGGAATGATCGATCGTCTTCATATCGCCGATTGAATGATGGGCTGCTCTCTGAATTTATTACCAAATTCTGATCAGTTGGCTGCGTAGAATTGGAATCACGATGTTTGTGCGCAAGTCTCTCCTTCTCATCGTTGTACTGATCCCGCTGCTCTCTGCCTGCGGCCAGCCGGCAAGCCCGCCTCCACCAGCNCGCAGCGTTTCCACCCAGCCCGCCGCGACGAACACCTCCATCCCATCCCCTACGCGCACACCGGTTCCCAGCC